>Ga0070750_10000419_pt1 | contig 23650 bp, 29 predicted proteins | sample VirMetDEL_Nov_24_FD_77013 | JGI IMG/M metagenome (GOLD analysis project Ga0070750, IMG submission 77013) | Aqueous microbial communities from the Delaware River and Bay under freshwater to marine salinity gradient to study organic matter... | ecosystem: Environmental > Aquatic > Marine >...
GATGGGATAGTTGGACCAAAAACATGGTCAGCAATGGGTCTGGATGAACTATCCACTACAGACACCTCAGAAAAATTTATCACAATTGGTAATTTAGAAATAGAACAATACTTTTTACCTAAAGGAGAATATAAAGAAGGACCAACCAATAAAGAGTACTTATTCTTACACCACACAGCAGGTTGGCACAATCCTTACCGCACAATTGATCATTGGGCTCGTGATAGCAGAGGAGCAGTAGCAACAGAATTTGTGTTAGGCGGACAATCTGTAAAAGGAGATGATGACACATATGATGGTAAATTATTACAATGTATTCCTGCGGGTGGGTATGGCTGGCACTTAGGTAAAAATGGTTCACAACACATGCACACCCATTCAGTAGGTATTGAAGTTAATAACTTTGGTTATGTTGTTGATGGTAAAACATATGCAGGAACTAAAGTACATGAATCACAAATTGTAACCTTACCTGAATCATTTAGAGGTCATAAGACTTGGCACAGATATTCAGATAAACAAATTGAGGTTCTTAAAAATTGGATTCTTTATATTGCGGATCGCGATAGCATTGATATTAGAAAAGGTTTAGTAGAACAAGTTAAAAAACACGGTGCTAAAGGTTTTGAGTTTAATGAAGATGCCTATTATGGTAAAATTAAAGGAATGTGGACTCATACCAATACTCGTAAAGATAAAGTAGATATGTTTCCTCAGCCAGAACTATTAGATATGTTATTGAGTTTATGATAAAACTAAGTGGAAAAAGTATATTTGCATTAGGCCTTGCCGTTCTTATAATGTTATCATTCTTTGTAGTGAAAACATTAGTAATGATAGATTGGCTCCCATGTGATAAAACTGTACAATGGTTTGAATACCTATCAGTTATATGCTTTATGCCTCCTTTCTTTTATGTTTTATACAACATTTACAAAACACAATATCTAGAAACCTTAAAAAAACGAACATTAGAATCTATTTTAGATGAATCCTGTTTAGTATCACGCACTGATAAAAAAGGACGTATAACAGATGTAAATGCAAAATTCTGTGAAGTATCTGGATATAAAAAACAAGAACTGTTAGGAAAAGACCACAATGTGCTCAATTCGGGAACTCATCCTAGAGAAATGTGGCAAGAAATGTATCAAACTACTTTACAATATAAATCTATATGGCATGATATAGTTACTAACAAAAACAAAAATGGAAATCTATATATTGTAGACTCATACATTATGGCTACTTTTGATCAGAACAATAAACACACAGGATTTATTTCAGTAAGACAAGACATAACTGAATTAATGAATTCACTGAAAGAAGTAGATAGAAAAAATGCATACCTAGAACATGCAGCAAAAATACTTAGACATGATATGCACTCAGGAATCAACACATACATTCCAAGAGGTATCAAATCATTAGAAAGACGTTTAAGCAAGTTACTTGTGTCTTTAGATATACCAGAAGATAAAGGAGAAAAACATTTAGGTCAATCTTTACAATTATTAAAAGAAGGATTAACACATGCTCAACGAGTGTATAATGGTGTAAAAGAATTTACCAATTTGGTAAAAAAAGATGCGGTTATGGAAAAAGCATCGCATAATTTACAATGCATACTTGAAACCTATTTTAAAGGAACTGCATACAACAGTCAAGTTCATGTTGAGGACTTAGGAAAAGAAGAAGTTAATGAATCTCTATTCTGCACAGCAATAGATAATTTGGTTAGAAACGGATTACGTTATAACGATAATGATACAAAATTAGTAAAAATATACAGAGAGGCAAACGTTATTATCATAGAGGATAATGGACGAGGAATGACTCAAGAACAATTTGAAGAATATTGTAAACCCTATACCAGAGGTGAAAATAATAAAGAATCTGGAAGTGGTTTAGGATTAAATATCTGTGTAGCAATCATGCGAGAACATGGATTTGAGGTTACAAGTGAAAAAGTAGAAACCGGAACCAAATTAAAAGTAAAATTGCTATGATTGAATCTATTATGTTAGTAGATGATGAAGATTTATTTCATCTTGTATTTGAAGATGCCTGCAGCCTGTTGGATATCACGTTATCTTTAGAAGCGGTGAATAGTGCCGATGAGGCTGCTAAAATGTTTAAACGCTGGTTTGAAGACGGACCATTAGAAGAAAGACCTGAATGCGTGTTTGTGGATCTGAATATAATAGGATCTTCATTTGATGGTATTGAGCTTGTAAGGCGTATCAACTTTGAGTATGGTGATAATGTTGTTATAGGAATTATTTCCTCCAGCAATGAAACATCAGAACAGAGCAAAGCTATACAAGCAGGTGCTCAATTTTGGATTGTAAAATCAGATGATATTGAACCTCGTTTAGAAGACTTTGTAAAAGATTATGAAGGTTATAAAACTAAGACTGCACCATTTAAAATATATAAATGACAAAAATAAAGTTATCACAAGAAGTTATTGAAGGGTTACTTGAATTAAAGAAAACAAGAAGAGTAACATTAGAGGGTAATATACTAAAAGTTATTGACCCAGGTGATAATACTGAATTTGCAGAATATATAAAAACATCGATACAAGATGATAAAGACAAACAACGTCGCCGGTTAGATATTACAAAACAAATTCAAACACAAAACCGAGAATTACTAGAGGCACAAGCCGAAAAAGATGCACTAGTTAAACAAATACAGGAAGCATTACAACAAGCAGAAGAATCCAAAGAAAATGCTTTAAAGGATTTGGATGTGATGCAAAAAAAGAAACAATTTGAACTTATTGGAATCATAGTAAAGATTGCTTTATTTATTATACTTGGTGTTGGTTTATGCACTACTTTACTTTACATTTATTCACTTTCAATTGATCGAGACACTGAATTAATAGGAAATACCTGGAGCAACATGTTTGGTATACTGCTTACAAATGCATTTAGCATCATAGGAACTATAATGGGTGTAAAGTATGCATCAAAAGATTCAGAATAGTTTGTTATTTTAATAGTTTTTTCTTATATTAATATAATGAACTACAGATTAATAATTATATCCGCACTTTTATTTATTATAGGCCAAGCATTAGTTTGGATGCAAGTGAATGGACCTATCATATGGCCTATAGCAAAAACATATCGATGGGTTCTCATGTTGTTAGGAGTACCAATCACATGGCTATTCATGGAAGCAACACAAACAGCAGTCAATGGATTTGATGGAGAATTTTGGCCTGCTCGATTCGTTTCATTTGTTTCTGGCATCATAATATTCACAGCATTCACTTACATGTTCCGGGGAGAATCAGTAACTGCGAAAACTGCAACATGTTTAGTTTTGGCATTTGCCATTATATTTATACAGCTCTTTTGGAAGTAAACATATTTATATATAAAATATATCTTATAAGAAGTATAGTATATGAAAGGTAAAGAAGTAAGTCAATCTTTTTTTGATTCTGTCATGAGAAAGTTAGGCGTAACGCCAACTGCAGAAAAACGAAGATTTTTTAGAGCATGGCAACAAGCAGAATCAACTAATGCAAACTATAATCCATTAGCTACAACCAAAAAAACAACGAATTCTAAACCATTACCTGGAAACTCGGCTGGAGTACAACAATATTCATCTGAATCTGAGGGTGTTGATGCAACAGTCGCAACATTGCAATTAGATCAATATTACAAAGAATTAACAGATAAATTAAAACAAGATGACATTACAGCAGAAGAGTTAGCTAATAGCACCACTGCATTAAACACCTGGTCTGGAGGACATGGAACATATATAGCAAAAAGGTTAGGAATGAAAACATCTGGAAATGGGAAAATTCAAAACACAATCGATACAGAATCTACCACTGTTACTAATTTTACAGAAGTAATAAAATACATATCTTACAATTTTAGCCCCGCAGTTCGATACGATGTCAATCGAATTGGGTTTGAGTATGATAATAAACGAATTACTATTAATAGAAATGGTTCTGCTACTATATGGGATAAACAAACCAGAACTAAATCTAAAGAAGCATGGATATTAACAAAATCTGCAACAGGACAATATACGCTTACGATAGGTAATCAAGTATACCAACCAACCTCAGCAACATCGACACAAACTGCCGACGATTCGGAAGAATGGGAAGTAATTGACTATGTTCAATTAGCAATGGATTTCCTAGGATTTATCCCGGTTATCGGAGATATTATTGATATTATTAATGCATTAATCTATTTTTATCGAGAAAAATACGTTGACGGATTCTTATCATTGATAGCAGTTATACCAGTAGCTGGATCATTTATTAAGTTAGGACTTAAGGGAACAATTAAAGCAACAGGAGCAGCACGAGCAGCTTCATCAATTCGAAAAGCGTTAGCCGGTAATACTGCAGATTTAACCAAATTGTTACAAACTGCGGAGAGTACCGGAAAGTTGGATAAGCTTCAATTGAAACAAATCGCTGACTTTGGAGATTCTGCAGCCCAAATGCTTAATTCGTCAAAGAAAACATTGAAACAGTATGAATCTGCTTTACAAGTAGCAGGCGTCCCAACAGATGCAGTATTAAAACAATTTGACACATATATTGCACAAGTTAAAAATATCACATCCGCGGCTGATGCAGCACGTAAAACAAGTAAAACATCTAAGCTTGCAAAAAGAGTAATTAAAGCACCAATTAAATTAATTGATGGTGCACTTACTATAAGTACAGTCGGAAGCTGGCTACTTGTCAAACGTTTATTTAAAATTTTGAATATGAACATTGGTCGAATTCCACAATTGTTAGATGGACTTAAAAGTGTATATAAAAGTAAATTAATGGCCAGCCCGACACTAGCTGCTCAAATGGCAAAAACAAACAATGTTATTCCTCCAACATTACTAAAACAATTGTCGGGAGCTCCTACGAGTATTGAAATACGCACGGCGTTGGATTCATTAAAACAAACTAATCCTAGTCAATATCGAAAAGCAATTGATGAAATTGCAAGACAGTCTGCCACGTCAAATAATCCATACTATCGAATATTCATTGCTAATCAGTTGCAAGCAGCTGGGAACGTGATACGACCAGGAGCTACGGTTTCTGGTACTGCAGACGGTAGCATTGTTAATCTACTGAAGCAAATGAAATTCGGAGTAAAAACATTAGATGTAGTTTCAAATGAAGTTCAAGACGTAGCAGAAAAACTAGGATTTGATCCACAAGATGATCCAAATGCAGTTTTTGTTCCAGCCTTAATATCTGCAGTAAATTGGGCGCTTGGTGATAAAGATGCAGGTGCAGAAGAAAATGAGCAAGCAATGAATCCAACTAATGTATTAAACGGGGATGAATTAGAACGAGCTAAATCTGCATATGAAACTGCGGAAGGTAATAATCCTACTGAAAAAATAGCTTCCATGGCAGATCAAGGATGGAATGATTTAAAACTTTGGGCATTTCAAAAAATAATGGGATTCTGATGATTAACGAGTACGAAACACAAGATACACTGAATCCAGCATTATGGTCAGACGGAAAGTTTGACAGCAAGCTTCGTACGGCTTTGTTGAAAATTGCAAAGCACTTTATTGAGTTCTTGGACGTACCGGCTAAAATCAAAGATGTCACATTAACAGGAAGCAATGTTAATTATAATTGGACTCCACAATCAGACATAGATTTGCATGTAATACTAGATTATTCGGAAGTTGACGAAAATGCAGACTTGGTTCGCAATTTAATGATGGCCAAGAAAAACATATGGAACAACAATTATCCGTTGAAGTATCGTGATATGGATATTGAATTGTATGCTCAAGATGACACCGAGCCACACACAAGTACCGGGGTGTATTCACTGTTGAACAATCAATGGATAAATGAACCCAGTCCAGAAAAGATCCAGGTTAAAGACGCCGATATAATAGCTAAGTCGGAGCCATTTGCTTACATGATAGACAACATTAAAGCAGATGATCCAAACGTGAAAGAACGAGTTGAAGCATTGAAAGCTAAACTAAAAAAGTTTCGGCAATGTGGATTGGAATCTGGCGGAGAATATTCATTGGAAAATTTAGCATTCAAACAACTCAGAAGAAGCGGTCATTTAGAAAGATTAAACAACATATATAAACAAGCAGTTATGTCAGACTTACAACAAGGATTAACAGAAGGATGTGGTTGTGGAGACAACACAGATGTAAGCTCAATGCTTAAACGACACATTCATTCCGATCAACGCATGACAGCAACGGATTGGAAGTTTTTGTTGAAACATATGGATACCGTTGTTGATCCAAGAGGCCAATGGGATCATCCCGGCAGATGCACACTGATACCAAGCAATCAGATAACAATGCAGAACGTGATGTATCCGGTATACGGAATAGATGATACGGGTCATGCAGAAATGATGCAACCCGGACAAAACTACACATATCCAGGACGAATGGTGTTTGAAATACCAATGACATCACAAACATATAAAAATCTAGTTAAAGAAATAGAAACATGGAATCAAGAGGATTAGGTGACGACATAAAAAAGATTACACGAGCTACTGGGTTAGATCAGCTTACCAAGCGCATAGCCCAACTGCTTGATGAAGATTGTGGTTGTGATAAAAGACAGGAACAATTAAACAGATATCCTTCGGTGCTGAACAAATTGAAAGGTAAAAAATAATGGCAATCATTAGCAAATCTGGTATAGGCACAGGCAATACCATACAAGCAGAACATATAACCAGAATAATCGATGCATTGAATGGCACCGGTAGTGCAGATATCATTGCAACAGGTTCATTCACAGGTTCATTCAATGGATCTGCCGACATATGGACTGTGCAGGATTTGACAGTGTTTGGAACAGCATCAATCAATTATTTTGAAACCATATATGAAACTTCATCTATAATATATCAGTCTGGTTCAACCAAGTTTGGTAACAGTGCAGATGACACACATCAGTTTACCGGAAGCGTGTTTATTGATGGAGACACACAGATATTAGGCAACACCACAGCAACCGGATCTTTCAGTGGTTCATTTGTAGGTGATGGTAGTGGATTGGATGGAGTTGTTGCAACTACACTATTTGCATTATCTGAAGGATCTGGTATATCTGCATTCACGTTTGATGGATCATCTACTCAAACTATAAACATATCAGGTAGTGTCGGGTTAACGACGGACACTGTTACTAAATGGACCGGTGCTGCATTTGCTGATACTAGCATAACAGATGATGGTGCTGTTGTAACTATAACTAATGACGTTGTAGCAAACAACATTAGCGCATCATTTACCGGGTCTGGAGCTGGCTTATATGATATACCTGCATCTGGTATAGTAGGATTAAATCTTTCACAGATAGCATCAGGCTCCGTTACGGCATCTATATCTCCGGTTAATGGAATGCAAATTAATACAGATACTACTGTTACCGGAAGTTTAATTGTAACCGAAGGAATTACCGGATCATTTACCGGGTCATTCACCGGCGATGGAGCTGGACTATATAATATACCAGCATCTGGTATTACCGGCCTCAACCTTTCGCAGATAGCATCTGGATCAGCAACAGCCAGCATAGCACCTAACACAGGATTCCGTGTTAATACCGATTCTGCATTCACAGGTTCCATGACCATAAGTGGTTCTGCATCGCCTGCATTAAGTGTGATAGGCAGCGGAAGTGCAGTATTCACAGTAAACGGATCGGTTGGAGAAATATTCTCTGTATCCGATAGTTTGTCAGGCAGTTTGTTTGCCGTTAACGATGCATCTGGATTTCCTATATTTGAAGTATTTTCAGATGAAACTATAAACTATGGTTCAAACTTAGCACCAGCCCTAACCACTACCGTTAAGAACACAGTTTCTTCTGCTGGTGTATTCACAGTATACTCACTACCAACGGCATCATATGATGGAGCATGGTTCGAATATGTAGCAAAATCAGGAAGTGATGCCAGAGCAGGACAAATAATGTCATTGTGGTCAGGCACCGCAGTTAACTTCACTGAAACAACTACTACGGATTTCGGAGATACAAGTGGCTTATCATTCACAGTAGCAGTATCAGGAAGCAACTTTGCTTTAACCGGAAGTGTTGCAACAGCAGGTTGGACTATTAAAACAATTGTAAGAAGCATATAACATGGCAATAAGTTTTAAAGGATCGATGGTTATTGGGCCAAGAAGAAGTACAGTTATTCAAACTGAATTCATTATGCTCGTTAAAACTGATAATGCTGGTACAAGTGCTAGTGATCAATTTACTATACCGACAGCATTCGGAGGGTATAATTATGATGTTGATTGGGGTGATGGTACTACTTCAACAGGAGTAACAGGAAATATTACACACACTTTTACGAGTGCTGGTAATTACGTAGTAAAAATTAGTGGTTCTTTTCCTCGTATTTACTTTAATAATGGCGGTGATAAACTTAAATTGTTAGAAATACAGAATTGGGGTAATATTGTTTGGGGTTCATTAGAAAGTAATTATTTTGGGTGTTCGAACATGGATATTACTGCGAACGATATACCTAATTTATCAAATGTTACTACAACGCTTCAAGCGTTTAGAAATTGTACTTCATTAGTTGGAAATTCTTTCATGAATAATTGGGACGTTTCAAATGTTATGAATATGAGTAGTATGTTCAATGGTGCTTCTTCATTTAATCAAGATATTGGTAGTTGGAACGTGTCAAGTGTTGCGAGTATGCAATCTATGTTCCAAAATGCAACATCTTTCAACCAAGATATTGGTAGTTGGAACGTGTCAATTGTTGCGAGTATGAATGGTATGTTCAGTGGTGCTTCATCATTCAACCAAGATATAAGTAGCTGGAATACAAGTAACGTTACTAACATGAGTAATATGTTTGCAAATGCCTCATCATTCAACCAAGATATAAGTAGCTGGAATACAAGTAACGTTATTACTACCAGTTTAATGTTTCAAAATGCTGATTCATTTAATCAAGACATTAGCAGTTGGGATGTTTCAAATGTCTCCAATATGCAACAAATGTTTTTTCTAAATAGTTTATTTGATAAAAATTTAGGAAGTTGGGATATATCAAATGCTTCAAATATGACCTTTATATTTGCTTCTTCTGTAATGTCAACAGCTAATTATACAGATACCATAGTTGGTTGGGCTAATTATGTATTTACAAGCGGAGTTCCTATCAATGTAAATATGAGTAGTCAAACAGGTAGAACATTTGACACCTCAAGAAGCGGAGGGGCTAACTTTGCAGACGCTGGCGCAGCACGAACATACCTAACAACAGCAACACCAACAGGAGCGGGGTGGACAATATCAGGAGACACAGTAATATAATAAGAATATGTTAAAACAAATAGTAGATAGAGACACATGGTTTATAGCGCACAATGAGGACTTGAGCGTGATACACTACGGATTTTGTCCGACAGGTACTGCCTTGGATAGTGGGCAACCAATTATAGAAGAATTTGATAACGAGGCGGATTGGCTTATTCGATTAGCCGAGTTAGGAATAACACCTGCAGAAAACGAATTAACAAATATTAATCCGGAGTAACAAATGAGTGTACAGACAGGGCCAACATTAGTTAGAGACGGATTAGTATTTTTTCTGGATGCTGCAAATCACAGATCATATGTCAGTGGTAGCACTCAGTGGATTGATTTAATTGGCGATAACAATGCAGCACTCACTACCGGCACAGGATATGATCCAGGCAATGCAGGAAGCATAACATTCGATGGCATAGATGATTATGTACAGTTATCAGAAAAACTGTTTGCAGGAGCAGAAGATTTTAGTATAGCTATAACATTCAAGAATACTAATAAAAACTACACGTTTTATGGTGGGCCATTATATGCAGAATGGACTACTGGTGCCGGAACTGATAACAATGCAATAATTTCTTTATCACAAGGAAACTCAGCAGCATCATCAACTCCATACAATATACGGTTCACCTGCCAGATAAATAATACATTCTATACTATTAGCAGTAATCGTGTAGCACAATTAAACAAGATTACTCATATAACCGTTACCAGAAGCGGCACTGATGTTAAACTGTATTTTAATGGGCAGTTGGATGCATCGGGCAGTATTGCCGCAGATCCAATTGATGATAGAACAAATAATCCGTTAATTGGCAATGCTGGGTATGGTGCAGATTATAAAGGAAGCATCTACAACATATACAAATACAATCGAAGTTTAACTGCAGCAGAAGTTGCTACAAATTATAATTCGTTACGAGAAAAGATCAATATACCGCCACCGCGACCTAGACCTGAATTCATCATGTTGGTAAAGACTGATAATGCTGGTATCAGTGATCAATTTACTATACCGACAACCGGAACTGGTTACAATTATACAGTAGATTGGGGAGATGGGAACACAGACACAGGAGTAACTGGTGGCATAACACACACTTACGCAATTGCGGGAACTTATACGGTTAAAATTAGCGGAGCGTTCCCGCGGATTTACTTTATTGGTGGTAGTGGTGATAGACTTAAGCTGTTAGAGGTTCAAAATTGGGGTAATATTGCGTGGAGTAATATGTCATATGCTTTTTACAATTGTTCTAACATGGATGTAACAGCTCAGGATACACCGGATTTATCTGGAGTTACAACTATCACTAACATGTTCTACGGATGTTCTTCATTAGTAGGTAATTCAAGTTTTAATAATTGGAATACAAAATCTGTCACATCCACGAGTTCAACGTTTCAGAATTGCACGTTATTCAACCAGCCACTAAACAATTGGAATACAAGCAATGTTACGAATATGTCATATACGTTCGCTGGCGCTCCGAATTTCACCGGCGACATAAGCACATGGGATGTTTCAAATGTTACGAATATAAGTTATATGTTCAGGGATGCTTCAAATTTCAACTCAAATATTAGCAGTTGGGACGTATCGAGTGTGGGGGGTACGAACATGCAAGCTATGTTCAATGGAGCCGCATCTTTTAATCAACCAATTGGCTCATGGAATGTATCCGGCGTTACCAGCATGAATTCAGTATTTCGTGGTGCGTCTAGGTTCAATCAAGATATCGGCGCATGGGACATATCAAATGCTACGGATCTGATCAGAATGTTTTTTCAAGCAACTGCTTTTAACAACGGCGGGTCGAATAGTATCAACAATTGGAATACATCAGCTGTTACGAATTTAACTGCAACTTTCCGTGAAGCGAGTAATTTCAATCAAGACATAAGCAGTTGGGACGTTTCAAATGTTACGAACATGTTCGAATGTTTTGGTCATGTTAACGTAACGCCGAACTCATTCAATCAAAATCTGTCAGCGTGGCAACTACGAACAGCTGGTGTTAATTTGAGAACTATATTTTACAGATCCAGTATGTCGACAGCTAATTATACTGATACTATTGTCGCTTGGGCCAATCAGGTATTCACAAATGGAGGACCACTCAGTGTAGATATGTCATTGCAAGGTAGTCGTGTGTATGATACTTCCAGAAGCGGTGGAGCTAATTTCGCAACGGCAGGCGATGCCCGTACTTATTTAACAACTACTGCAGGATGGACGATTTCTGGAGACTCAGTAATATAACAACAACATATTTATAATAAATAATAAACATAATCTTGGATAGGGAAAAGATATGGCAAATGAATTCATAATACGTAATGGTTTCCAATCACGTGGAGACTCGCAAGTAACCGGGTCATTAGATGTTAATGGTACAACAAGACATAGAGATGATGTTTTAATAGATAATACTAGACAGATATATTGGGATGATAATACAGGAGTCTATCCAACATCAACCAATAACAGAATAAGATGGAGATTAAATACTGATGCTGCAGAAATATATGCTTGGCAATCCTCATCAAATGACATTGATTTCGTATTTAAAGTAACTGATGATGCTTACACATCTGCAGATAATTATGTTTTCTGGATAGACAATACCAATGCCGTAGGAGGCGAAGCAAATGATAGATATCCATTAGAAATGAATGGAAGACAATTTATTGTTAATGCTCAACGACGATATGCAGTAACAGGTTCTAATGTTAGTTCAAGTAACGTAGATTTTTATGTTTTAAATTCTGGATCATCAGGTATTACTGATTCTTTAATTCATGGAGATGTTAGTACAAATAGAGTAGGTATAAATAAGTCTAACCCTGAATATACTTTAGATGTTAATGGTACTACAAATATTAACGGAAATACTACAATAACCGGATCACTTACAGCAACTGGCCTAACCCAAGGTGCAGGTACAAATACAGTTGCAATGTATGACACTGGATCAGGCCAATTTTTCTATACAGCATCTAGTGCTATTGGGGGAGGTACTGACACTAACTTTGCTAATACAGATTTAACATTTACTGCAGATAGAAATCATGATAGTAATGGCTTTGATTTCATTGTAACAGCAGATAGTGGTGCTTTTAATAGTGCTTATGTTGGTTATTCATTAACTCCTTCATTAGGCATGGGACTCCCTGCTACTACTAGTTCTTTTATAGGTATTGGTAACAGCTATTTACAAATCGATTCTTCATCTACAGGGAATACATTTAGTGAAATACGCATTGCAGGAACCTCTAGCATACTCGCAGGAGATTCAGAATTAACTATTAATTCTCAAAATAAAAATCACGATTTTGTAGTATATGGAGCTACCGATACTTCATTGTTAGTAACAGATGCTAGTACAGATCGTGTTGGTATTGGTAAAAACACACCTAACTCCAAACTAGATGTTAACGGAGACACTATTATTTCGGGGTCTACTACGATAAAAAATCTAGGATCAACTGCATTAAATGTAATAGGAAGTGGTAGCAATAACATATTAGAAGTAAACGGATCAGTAGGAGAACTATTATCAGTAACTGATTCAAACACCGGAGCTTTATTCACAGTAAACAATTCGGCATCTGAAACCATGTTACAAGTTAATTCCGACAACACCATAACATATGGTATTCCTTCTAAACCTGCTCTTCAAACAACTACTACTGCAAACGTAGGAACGTCTCCAACCGTAATTTATAATATCCCAACCTCTTCATACACAGGAGCATTTGTTGAATATACCATAACAAGCGAGAGTAATGCGCGCACCGGCAAAATTGATGCTATTTGGAACTCAGGCACAATAAACTTTGCCGATGTAACTGGATCTGGAATCGGAACTACGTCTGGATTTACATTTGCTGTAATTTTATCCGGTAGTAATGCTGTTATAACAGGATCTGCGTCGACAACAGATTGGACGGTAAATGCTATTATAAGAAGTATATAAGTTATGAGTGTAAACACAAAACAATTGGTAATATCAGGTAGTACTACAGTTGGACCTGCATACGAATATTATGGTATGGGCCGGTTAGGTTGGACTGACATACCGGGAGCAGTTGATTTTTTAGATAGTTCTTCTAGAATATTTTATCCGTCAACACAAGAATCAACTACAGATTTACGTTTAACTGCAACAGATCCATTTTCGATTAATTTTTGGGTAAAAGCAGGATGGGATGCGAATCTGGATACAGAAGGAAGATATATATATATTATTAGCTGGGCCGGCAGTGATACAGGATCTAATAGTAATAATTTCTATAATAATCACATAGAAGTATATTATGATGAACGAGACAACCGACTATGGTTTTCAATGTCCAATATATCAGCATCTTTAAATGTAATTACTTCGAATTTTTATTTTTTTCATAACCCCACAACATCAGCTGTTACAGGACATGGAACTAATTATCCTACAGATAACTGGACTGCAACTAACCCAGGAAATACTAATGATAATGGTTTTAGTATGTTAACCATTACATATGATGGAAGTGAAAACTTAGTTACTGGATTTCGAATGTATTGGAATGGGAATGACGCCGGAGCTCCATTTGGCACGGAACAAAATCTAAATGGCGGTATAACTAATATGGACACATCTACTCCTAGATTATTCTCAGTTTTAGGAAGATCTACAGCCGCTGTAGGATCAGGTGATGAAGGAGCTGGTAGACAAGGTGGTAATACTGGGACTACAATTATAGATGAAGTGAGCATATGGAATGAAGAATTATCTGCCAGCGATATAACTAATTTATGGAATAATGGAGAAGGTGGCACGATATCTAGATATAACCAACCTCCTAATTTAATTACTTATTATTCTTTTGACAAGCCCTACATAAATACTACTGAAAGACTAATCAATCCTGTTTGGCCTAATAATGGTTTAGGATTATTACAATATAGCGGTAGTAGTGGACTTACATCAGGATCAAATAAAATATATTAATATGACATACTGGTATAAAATAAACATAACAGATTTTTGGTCATTAGACTCTTCAATTGTTTTAACTTTTAATTGTAAAAAAACTGACAGCGTAATGATTATACAAACAAATACAGAACTAGATTCGTATTTAGAACAATATTCATCACTAAACGAAGTAATAACTGTTTGTAATACACCTAATTCAGGTTATGCTACAATGGATCCAGATTTCCAACCCAATTATCATTCTGAGTGTGATGATGTTATAATAAGATATTATGAATAAAAATGTTCAATCAAACATACATATCAAAATCTGATATACATGGTTATGGAGTATTTGTTACGGAAGATGTTGCTGCAGGTGGCATCATAATACAACATCCATGTGTACCAATACAATCACGTAGACCAATACCACCAGAAATTGCTACTTATTTGTTTGGAGATGGAAAGGGCATTGCAGCAGTGTTTGGAAATGCTTCATACATCAATTCAAGCAAAACACCGAATGTCCGGCATGAACTAGATTTCAAATCAAATGTTATAACAGTGACAGCCGTACAAGATATTGCTGCACACACGGAAATAACATTGAATTACATGTAACAAATATTTATATTAAAAGATGAAAAAGGCCACTCACATATTAAATGAAGCCATGGTAATACCATTACAACAATATGTTACTAAGATGGTACAGCAAGGATTTCAATACAATTATGACACTGCATTCAAAGCAGAATTAAAAAGAGCTATTGAAGCTGCGATAATGCCAATACTTAAAAAATATGGGTATATTGTTCAAACAGAAACTGGATACGATTGGTCAGGAATCAAAGATGTGGATTTGGATGAGTCTGCAGAACGTGCACTACGAGAATCAATTCACAAATATATGAAATCTAACAAATGGAAAAACTAAAGCACTTACTCATAGAACAACAAACCAAATGTCCTATTGCTACACAAGACATCGATGTTAATTTAAAAAATCGCAAAAAGGCAATTGACGAATACATGTATGGACCATTAGATCCAAATCAACCAAATGAAGAATACTGGGAAGGTATTGCTGCAGAATGGAATATGGATGACGCAGCCCAAGCAAAGAGTGCAGTCTGCGGTAATTGTGCAGCATTTGATATCACAAAAAAGATGCAAGACTGTATTGCTAAAGGTATCGGATCAGAACCAGGGAGTGATGCATATGATACTATCGATGCGGGAACATTAGGATATTGTAAATTTTTAAAATTCAAATGTGCCGCTAAAAGGACTTGCTCTGCTTGGGTGGAAGGCGGACCAATAAAATAAACAAATGACACCAAACTTCATACCACATACTAAATTTCATCGAGCGTCATGGTACAATGAACCGGGACAGTGTGATTGGTATTGGTATGCTCCAAGAAAGTCATGGAAGTTAAACCGAGATAAGAATTTTTATGATAGTCTGGATCCGCAGCTTGTTGATATAGTTAAAATGCTTCATGCACGCGGAATGCTTACCACTCCAAGTTGTACAGGTCATGTCAGAGATGAATCTTATTATTCAGATATATGGAATTCATTGAAACAGCAAGAATCCAGAATACAAAAGAATGGCATTCAGCTTGTTAATCCAGAAAACAATCACGATGTGCAATACAAAGACTCAGCATATAAACTTCCATGGTCACAACAGAAGTTTGTTAGTACTGGAATGAAACATGGACCAATTGGTTGTTTAGGAGTACATCCAGGTAAACACAGAAATCAATTGCCAGATCGAGTCCCAGGATTCATCACAAAACAGGATGGCGCATTTACTATATATTTAACTAAATCTGATTCAGCTGACGAAATTGCAGAAAAATGGAATCAGTTTAAAATGAAACTGTCATGATAAGTTTACGGAACATATTGTTAGAAGTTAAAACCTCAGATTTTATACAGAAACTAAAAAAGTGGGAAAACAGCATAATGAAAGGCTGGGATCCTAAACAAAAGAAATGGTTTCCTCATGACAGTTTAGAAGGCGGCACTCCTACTATTGCATATGGCCATAAGCTAAAAACAAATTCAGAATATGCAGCTGGGATATCAGATGACGATGCTACCGAACTGTTGTTAGCTGATATTGATAAAGCAATCAACAAGATTAAAACAAAATTGGAAATTTCTAACTTTGATTCATTTCCGTTGTCGATTCGACAAGCTCTGGTAAATGCAGCATATCGTGGAGAATTGAAATCTGGACACAAAACGGTTGAGTATATCAGAACCGGGCAGTGGAACAAGGTCGCAGATGAATATTTGGACAATCAAGAGTATAGAACCGGCGACCAAGGTGTCAAAACAAGAATGGATTGGAATGCGGCTCAATTCAGAGACTATGCAAATAAAATAGCTCAGACTGCATTGAAGAATGACGACATCATGATATTGCCTGCAATCACAGAACCAACTCAAGAAGTTACTATCAAGGTGAACAAGCAAGTGCTACCAATCAAGCTGATTGTGTTGAAAATATATGATGCCGCCGGCAGGGAAGTTAAAATGCATCGATGGTTGGATGTAAAACAAGGCATATTGCAATTTAAATCACCAAATGAACCAGGAACATACATTTTACGTTTAAATAACTCGGCATCTACACGATTACAAGTAAAGTAAATTTTGGATAGTATTATTTATTTATATATAATATAGATATGAATAGTAATAGTACTTATTTAGATAGAATTATTAAAACAGCTTTAACTGTGTTTACTAGTTCTGAGTTAGATCCATTGGATGCCTTCCCTGAAAATTGGCCGTTGGATCGATGCAATTTGTTTCTAGACAATCTGTTAGAATATTGCGCACACCCAGATCGAGAAATGTGGGAACAAGCAGCAATTATACGAGATGTCAAAGAAGAAATCAACAAAACGTGGTAAATACGAAGTGTTTGTGCTCAATGATGATACTCATTCGTTTGGCGAAGTAATCAGTGCGTTAATGGAGGTTTGCGGTCAAAACAGATTTCAAGCCGAACAATGTGCTGTGATTACACATAATACGGGCCAATGCTCCGTGTTTATCGACAAACATGACATTAGTATGGAGATTTACGAAGACCTTGTAAAAACCGGGTTAAACTGCAAAATACAAAAACAGTAATGCGAATACTATATTACAATATCCGTACGGCCTTTGCCCATGCTAGATATCATCGCTATCTGAGAAAAATGACATATTACAGAGAACGTAAAGACTTAGTAAAATTTAAACAAGCTGTGCATCAGGCAGAAGATGCTTGGCGCAAAGTAGTATATTTCACACAAAAATTAAAATAAACAAGTTATGGGTAAAAAAGCAGCACATACCGGAATGTCTCCGAAAGATATTTCTGTGAATGCAATGGATAAATTTATTTCCAGAAATGATCGTAAGCGAGAAATCGAATTTCAACGATTAGGACGTTACAAACATGAGTCTCAGGCAATTGACCTGTGGCCGATGCAAGATCAAATTGATTATTATGAAAAGAATGCAGACCGACTTCGCTTTCAAAGAACTTATCCTAGCTATTCAGTGTGGAGACAAGCAGTTCTAGACAAGTCCGGAGTGTATCCTTCTACATTCATAACATTCACTGCACCACACCGTGAAATGATGCGAAACATGTATGCCGCACAAACATCGATAGCAGAAGCAGTTGATCGTTTAAGAACCTTGGGAGTGTACTAATATGGATATGGCAGAAAAAGAAAAGAAGTACAAGTATGTGTACGGACGGGGACGCAGTGCTCTTAATATAGGAGAGTCTGAAATACGTTATGCAATGGAGAATACCAAGTCCAATGCAGAAGCAGCCCGGTTCATGAAAGTGTCTTTTACTACTTATAAAAAGTATGCCAAAATGTATACGGATCCAGCAACAGGAAAGACTCTGTATGATATGCATACCAACCAAGAAGGATATGGAATCACAAAAAATGTCTCTAGAGCTAAAGCTGGAAAGTATTCTATAGAAAAGATACTGTCAGGCGAGCATCCAAATTATCCAACATGGAAACTCAGAAATCGATTGTTAGCATTAGGCATATTAACAGAAGAATGTAGTAGTTGCGGATATGCAGAACGCAGAATAACAGATGACACTGTGCCTTTGCTACTGGATCATGTTGACGGAGACACAACCAATCACCGCATAGAAAACATACAGCTGTTGTGTTTAAATTGTTACTATCAACAAACCGGCAATCCTTACAACCAAAACAAAGAGCAGTATTGGAACTATAATCTGCTAGACTGATATATTTATTAATATATGAAACTACGAGATATACTTTAATATATGAAACTACGAGATATACTTTAATATATGAAACTACGAGATATACTACTAGAACAATCAAATAAATTTGATGCAAAGGCAGTAGCAGATAAAATCTACAATGCCAAAGGCTATGTTTACGATAATGAACAAGAAGCCATTAACGCCGTGAAGTCGATAAAAGATATAAATCAATTGGAACAGGTTGAAGACAAGTTTATAGAACTATCAGAAGGTCGTACCATATCCGAATATCTTATAAGCTTCTTAGATAATTTTAAACAAAATTTCACAGTATTAAACCATTTATATTCAATATCAAAAAACAATCGTATTGCATTAGAATCTCTGGTATATCCATATGCAGCAGAGTTAATATATGAATATAAAAGAGATATAGCCCGGGTTGGATCTGATATTCAAAAGAAACAAGGACAAACTAATACGGTTGGTTTGAAAGATGCCGGACTTTTATTCGACTGGTTTAAACCGTATTTAGGTGAAGCTAACTTTAAAAAGTGGGTTCCGATAGTTCAAGATCCGCAGTATATTGATAATCCATTTAATGCGTATCAAGCTGAAGAACAATTTAAATATGGAAAAACTAAAGCAGTATCATCTAGTACAATTTTAGTTGGTCAATTAATTGTTGGAATAATTGCAACGGTTGCATCGGGCGGGTTAGCAGCACCAGCAGTAGTCGGATGGCTTGCATTAGGAACTGCTACTGGAATGGGGCTATACGATGCAGCACAAGAATATAATCTAGGAAACAAGCAGACAGCTGGAATCATGGCAGCAATCGAAGTATTGCCATTAGTATCAAAAATACCTGGAGTTAAACAAGCAGTTAGAACGGTTGGTAAAAGTTTGGCCACGAAGTTAGCTGCAGGTTCGAAATATCTTACTAGCCAAGAACGATTTTTAGCAAATCAGCTAGCAAAATATGAAGAAGCAATCCAAGCTGAGTTAAAAGAATTAGAAAAAACTGTTAAAAATCAAGGCGATTTGCCTTCATCGATGGAGGTGCCTTCATCAGTTAAGACTGGTAAGGAGGATATCCCGTTGCAAAAAATCTATGGTACTGGATCTGGCGTAAAAATAGGAACATACGGCAAGACGGCAGTTGGTAACCCTCAAGCTGTATTCGGGATAATAAATGATTCTGGCCTAAGCAAATATATCGGATATTATGCTGTAAAAGACGGAGCAGAGACAATATATAAATTAACTACGAAAATGGAATGGGAAGGAGAAGGATTTAAACGAGTATTAACTGCGATTTCTAAAATTCTTCCCGATCACATTTTATTTGAAAAAACGAGTATATCTACAGATGCAATTAAATGGTGGCACAGTCAGATAAAAAATGGATATAAACCAACAAGCAAAACATTTGAAGTGCCATTAAATAACGCCGGCGTAAAGTTAAAAGTAACTAAACCAACCAATTTTGCAGATGCGTTACTTAGTAAAGAAGAAGCTGAGTTAGCAATCGAAACAATTGAGAAACAGGACTGGTTTAAACGGATTCCTGGTGCTAAATTAACTATCGGCCCGCAGGAGACATCTGTGCGCTCGGCTTATCCTGTTTTTAAAATTGAGGTTACATTGCCAGAATTACAGTCGACTACTAAATCATTAAATAACTTAGGCATAGCACGTTCAATGATAGCACCAGCCGTTGCTGACAAATTAAATTCAAAAGAATAATTTTATGATATCATTGAAACCACTCATACTAGAAGGTCGTTATGATGCAATGGTTACTCAACTATCTAAACGACTGCTACAAGTAGTAAAAGATAGTTACGCGGCAGTTTCAGATCCACAAGGCGAATTTGCAGGAGAAAAAATATATTTCACTGCACAGGAAACAGTGCCTCCTATAGATGATGATAGTAGGTTTAGACACATATATTTTGAAGAAGTAGAAAATGAAACTATTCCATTAGAATTTTATCTGCAACTCAAAGTGCAGTGGATTCAAGATTATGATGATTTCCGTAAAGGTGGTGATGCATACAACGAAGTAACTCGTAACGGCGAAGAAGTTCCATTAATCGAATTACGGTTTGAACTAGACCCAGCAGAATATCCTAAGATACTAAGCCACGTGGCCATGGAGATGCGAGACACACTTCGTCATGAAATAGAACATTTAACACAGAGCGGATGGAATACTAAAGGCAACAAGTTTATGCCATCTGATTTAGCAACCAGAAAAAAGATACAATACGGTCAGTTACCAGCATTCAAATACTTCACGCTTCCAAAAGAAGTAGATGCAAACATTCAAGGTTTATATTTTCAAGCCAAGAAACAAAGAACACCATTTAAAACTGTAGCAAATGATTATTTAGATTTATTTGTTCCGGATGTAATAACACCACAAGAAAAAGAAATGATATTGGATGTTTGGCGAGCAAGACTACCAGCATTATCAATAAGACAGGAACTATAATAAAGGAACACCAAGATGCCATACACTTATAAAAAACAAGACAACAAGTATTGTGTATACAAAAAGGACTCTGGAGAAAAGGTTGGATGTACCGATGGTACCAAGACAGCATTAAAGAAATATTTAGCAGCATTGCATATCAATGAAAAAATTAAGGGAGCTGATGGAAAGGCTTGTTGGGATGGATATCGATATGCAGGAACGGAGAATGGCAAAGATAAATGCGTAAAGGTGAAAACAAAAAAAGAAGCTAAACTACCAAAAACCGGGTTTTCACGTAAAGAAGACATGATTATGTACGAAGAAGGCGAAATGTGTGACAAATGTGCAGCTGACCTATTAAGAGACATACAAGAAGGCATGTACGCCGACACAATAACAGAAGCAGAATACAGAGGACGCAAAGTTAAATTGAACAAGCCGATGCGTGGTGATGTTAAAAAGTTCAAAGTGTATGTGAAAGATCCTAAAACAGGAAATATTAAAAAGGTAAACTTTGGACATGGAGGTACCAGTGCCAAAAAAGCCGGACAGAAAACTATGCGTATTCGAAAAAATAATCCTAAAGCTCGTAAGTCATTCAGAGCACGTCATAACTGTGATAACCCAGGACCAAAGACCAAAGCCAGATATTGGTCGTGCCGCAAATGGTAGGATATTTGAATTAATTTTCTTATATTCATATCATGAAACAAATACAAGTTACCCAGCAAGAAATTTATGATGCAATGCGACCCAACGTGGAACGCAACAAGAAAAAGTATACCCGTAAGAAAAAACATAAAAAATCTGAAAATAATTTGGATTCGTAACTTATTATTCTTATATTATATATGTAATAAAAAATTAATGAGTTATGAAAGAAGTAATTGGATTACCAAAATTAGTAAACGGAGTTTACACTGTAACAGATGCAACAACTGCAGAAGATATCACGCATATGTTTCGTGATGACATGATTAAATTAGCAGTAGAAAACAGTCAAATTTTAAAATTTAATCCGGAAACGGGTCGCGGAAAACGAGTAGACAATGACTCAGTGGCAAATGACCTAATCACAGAAACAAGACAATCAACAGTTGATATGACAGATCCAGTATTGCAATTTATTAATAATGCAGCAAGCATTAAGCCAGACACATTGGAGATGTCTGACATCAAATGGAAGTATTTAATTAGATCGGTAGTTCGAGGAAAGAACATCATGATGTGTGGTCCCGCAGGCTGCGGTAAGACAATGGCAGCGCAAGCATTGCCAGAAGCAACCGATAGACCATTCTTTTATTTTAACCTTGGAGCTACGCAAGATCCTAGATCCACTCTGATTGGTAACACTCATTTCAAAGATGGAGCAACGGTGTTTGACAAATCATCATTTGTTAAGGCAATTGAAACTGAGAATGCTGTGATATTGCTTGATGAGTTATCCAGAGCACATCCAGAAGCATGGAACATCTTGATGACAGTGCTAGATGAAAAACAGCGTTACCTGAGATTAGATGAAGATGTTGATTCTCCGGTAATCCAAGTAGCATCTGGTGTATCATTCATAGCAACTGCCAATATCGGTACCGAGTACACATCCACCAGAACATTGGACCGTGCCTTGATGGATCGTTTCGAAATTATTGAAGTAGATATTCTGAACAAAGAACGTGAAGCTGCACTATTGGCCAAGAAGTTCCCGAAGTTAGGATCTGAACAAATTGCCTCGGTTGCAGATATTGCTGGCATCTCCCGACATGAATGGAGAGAAGAAGAAGGCAAACTAAGCACAATGATGTCTACCAGGATGTCGGTACGAGTGTGTGAATTGCTTGAAGATGGTTTCACACTAGAAGAAGCCGCACAGGTAGCAATCTTTCCTTTCTTTGATGCAAACGGAGGAGTAGACTCAGAAAGAACATTCATCAAGCAAGTAGTTCAAAAGCATTTGGCTACTGCCGAGCAAGACATATTCAACACGCAAGGTGTCGACAAGGAATTGTCTCTATAACAATTTTTCATAGCTCAGGAAGAAGTTGGCAGGTGAAATAAACTGCCTTCTTTTTCTATATCTGGTTGGATATTAACAAAATTATTCTTATATTATATATGTAAATTAGAAGTTATGAAAAAAATTGAAATTAATGAAATGCAAGGTAGTCGAAGCAGCTTCTGGATGGATAGAACCATGTTTGGAGATTGGAAAGTGGGTAGTAGTATTGACTACACTAAACTGGCTTCCACACAGAGAGCTATAGGTAACTTTGTTAACATTGTTACTGGCAAACAAATTCCAGTAGTATTTAAATCTTCAGACGCAAGTTACACTGATGGAGAACGAATTGTAATTGGTACGGATATGTCAGCTAAATCATTTGATTCGACGGTTGGTTTAGCATTGCATGAAGGTTCGCATATCGCACATACAGATTTCCAACTACTTAAGAAGTTCAGTGCCGAAGTATCAATGCAAGGCTTAGATCCGGATATGAAATTTGGCGATCATGAATATTCTATAATCAAAGATTTATTGAATTGGATAGAAGATCGCCGTATTGATA
>Ga0070750_10000420_pt1 | contig 23641 bp, 21 predicted proteins | sample VirMetDEL_Nov_24_FD_77013 | JGI IMG/M metagenome (GOLD analysis project Ga0070750, IMG submission 77013) | Aqueous microbial communities from the Delaware River and Bay under freshwater to marine salinity gradient to study organic matter... | ecosystem: Environmental > Aquatic > Marine >...
ATAAGTCTCAGAGAACAATTCACACATATCATCCTCAAGCCTAACACTTGGTTTCGGACAATATGGGTCTCTTGGTAAGTCATTAAACCAATCAAATACCACTTGACTCGGATCCTGCTCAAGAGCTGTTTCTCGCTCAAGACGCTCAGTTACGAAGTTGAACTTGTCCATCCACGGACGGTCATAAGCCCATCCGTAGTGACGTGCGATTCGTTTTAAACGTGAGACATAAGGACTGTCCCATGAGTCGATATACTCCTTTGCAACATCGCACAAAGTTGACCATAGCTCCTTACGAGCCTGCTCATATTCCTCACGAACTTCCCAAGGGTGATCCTCGGAAAGCTCGTTTTTGATGTCAGAATACATTTTTAAGACATCCCTGACTCCGTCAGGTGCGTCCATTATTTAGACCCTCCTTTCTTTGCAGCTCTGCGTTTCTTAGGTGCTGGCTCTACATCGATAAAGCAAGCAGGGATTATGTCGTAACGAGGTTTCTCTACTTTGCCTAATTTCTCCTGTGCCTTGCGTTTAATGTCGGAGATAGGAGCCGCTTCTTCTTCAACCAAATAACACTTGGATCGTGGGGTCAAGAACTCAAGTCTTGGGTCTTCCGGATGAAGCCATAAGGTCTGTAATACCTTCTTGTTAACTAGGACGTTTAACTTGATGTCCCTTTTAGTCTTTGTAGCTGAGATTACTATTGATTCTTTCATGTTCTTTTCTTTCTGTTAGTTTTCTTTCAATTAATTAATATATAAATAATTCACTCCCTCCCTTCCTCATAGTGGATTGACTACGAGATGAAGGAAGGAGTTTAAAGTATTGGTTAAGTCTATAATGACTAAGTCATCAGGCAACTCACGCAGGAGCTGCCTAGTGATTCGTGGAGCGTCAATAACACTCCATTTGTAGAAGCGGTTCGTGAAATCAACCTGCTCTTCGTAGGTGATCTGGCGGTTCGTGATTACTATTGCGTACATAAGTATGTTAGTTCGGTTAATGAGGTCGGATAAGCCTCGAAACGGTGATCAGTTGGGTTATAACCCTCGATTTGTGCATCTAACTCATCACCCTCGAATAAAATGTCGTCGGATCGGCGGTCTCTAACTATGATGTAAGTGTTCATGTTTTTTCCTTTTAATATATGTTCTAGTTTAATTACACCTCAAATTCAGCGTGAGTGGCTGTGGCGATGACAAGAGAAGGACGAGCTTGCGAGCTTGGGCAGAAATAATTATCATTTGGAAGGGGCCCTCTGGGAAGTAGTCGAAATGTTAATTATTTGTGTCTCCTGACCTTGCGTCGTTACATACTTGAGCGTAGCGGGATCGTGAGCCCTGCGAACTGTGGTGTTTTGGTAAGCCCGAATGCTAAAAGGAGTAGAATGCAGGGGTCATCCTTTTCGTTGGAAGGACGAAGGACTGGAAACTAAAAGTCGTAAGATCGATGAGCACAAATGGTATGCTATACAAATGCCTAGTCAGATGGGTTGATGATAGGAGGAACGGAGATCATTGAACCAGATGGCAGGCGATTGTTTGCAGACTACGGTATACTAACTAGAGCGAAGCGACGCTTGTATCGAGATATGTGTTATATGGTAATTGATTGCCAACTAATAGGTAATGCAATACTTTTGCAATAGTCTAAGCGTATGTATATCAACATGATAGAATATAAGGACTAGGAACTAGGTAGTGGCTCATGGGTCGTGGGTGATGCTGACCCAACGAACACTCAGGCCATCAAGCCGCCTAAACACTGGCCTGCGAGCCGACGGACACTGAATCACGAACTAAGGTTAGTAGACCAACGGACAGAGAGCCGACGAGCAGTGATCCGACGGTTCGTTTGTTGTACAGACAAGGAATTCAATGAAGGGGGGTATGGGGAAATTCGCTTGCAAGAGTATAATGATACATCCCGAAAATCCATTTTGACCATCCGAACCGAAAATCAAACTGTTTTACAAATAGTGTATAAATGTCCACTAAAAAGTGCCAAAAAGGGATGATGGACCGAGGGGATATATTAAAAGTGCAAAAACAATCAATATGTGAGGGACGGCCACGAGGCCTGTAATGGTCTACCTTCCGAGCGGGGGGCTGGGGGGCCTATTAAAAGTGAACAGGGACCAATATCTTATTATCTATATAGACAATCAAGGGTTTATGAAGAATATATTGAAAATATTGGTTTTTTTTGAAAAAAATAAAACTGAAAAAAAACTCTAGAAGATCAATATAATCAATATAAGAGCCAATAATCATCAATCATTTGTACATAAGTAGTTAAGTATCAAGTATACCCATTAATTTAGATTTGTATTGATTATGGTCAAAAAACCAATGTACGTTTAATACTTTCAATATACCTTGATTTCTTGACATTCATCATTTGTTTAGCTTTATTTTGTTCATGCCGATTACTGATGAAGAGAGAGCCTCATTGGCTGCTCAAATGCGATCAAAGATCCTGAAGGATGCTGCTAAAGAGCGGTCGAAGAAAGCCCCTGCCAAAAAGAAGAAGGCTAGGAAGAGGAAAAAGCCAACATTGACCCTTGAACAGAGGAAAGAGAGAGCCGCAACCTTGGAGAGGAATAAACTGTCCAACCGGCACCATGCAAACAAGGCAGCCAAGAAGAGGACAGAGATAAACAAGCTATCATTGGCTGAACAGGTGGCGAAGCAGCAGTTGGCTACAAAAGTGGCTGAAAGTGTAGCGGACAGTCAGCCGATCGCTGAGATATTAAAGGAGCAGAACTACGATCCGGTCAAGCAGTTGATTGCTTTGGCGCAACACCCTGAAGCTAAGATAGCGGACAAGATATCTATCAACAAAGCATTTATAAACAAGATCCACGGTGATGTTAAGAGTATTGATATCCAAGGTAAGATTGATTCAACGGTCAATATCCAGATTCAATCATTTGCCGATGCGACCGAGGTGGCCATGAAGGCGATCCACGAGCAAGCTGTTGAGTTATCGGATGAGGATTATGAGGAATTTGAACCAGAGGTGTCAGAATGAGTATATTACCGAAAAGCCAGATGGCCTATGACGCAGAAGAGGAGCAGGAGGCTCTTGATTTAATCAATGAGGCTTATTTCACCTTACAGCATATTATAGGAAATAAAACCCCAGAGGAGGCACCAAAGCTTTGGAAGGCCTACGTTGCCGTAATGCCGGAAAAAGAGAAGACGAAGTGCTATGAGGTAGCTCAATCTACTTATACGACGTTTTTGCGAATCGGTGAATCGGCGGGTGTGGGTAAATATGCTACTTATACCCCTGAGTATTGTAAGCAGATGCGTGACCAGTGGATGGGTAGAATGGAGTTATTTACAGATGCCTAAGAAATGGGACGGCCGATTACCGGCATATGGATGGAACCCGACGTGGTACCAGTTAAAGCTTTGGCAGTATTTAGAGAAAGGCGGCAAACGGGCGGTCTGTGTGTGGCCTAGACGTCACGGTAAGGATTACTGTAGTATCAATTGGTGCGCGACGGCCAGTCAGGCTCGTGTGGGCACTTATTGGATGGTCTATCCTTATTTGAATCAAGGCCGACGGATCGCATGGAACGGAATGGATAAGGACGGAAATCGGTTTATCCATGCTTTTCCACCAGAATTGATTGAGAGTCAGTCAAACGCTGAGATGCGCCTTCATCTTAAGAACGGATCAGTCTTCCAGATCATGGGGGCGGACAAGCCGGACAGTTTGGTTGGATCTAACCCTGTCGGCATAGTATTTTCTGAGTGGTCATTAATGGACCCTCATTGTTGGAAGCTTATAGCCCCTATCTTGGCGCAGAACGACGGATGGGCTGTTTGGATTTACACGCCTCGTGGACCCAACCACGGACTTTCGATGCTAAACCGAGCAAAGGCGAACAAGTCATGGTTTTGGTCCCACGAGACGGCTAAAACGTTGAAGTTCGTCCCTCCATCAGCCTTAAGGGAGTTACGTGATGAATTGGGTGACGAGGCGTTGTTCCAACAGGAGGCCTTCTGTTCATTCGAGACACCGATGCAGGGAGCGTATTACTCTAGCCAGATTAATTTAATCCGCCGCAAGAAGCAGATAGGTAAGATACCTTGGGAGCCGAAGGTGGATGTGATTACCTCATGGGATTTGGGTATGGACGACGCTACGACGATATGGTTTTGGCAGATCGTGGGTAATGAGATCCGTGGGATCGACTACTATGAGAACAGCGGTGAGGGTTTACAGCATTACGTCAAAGTTCTTAAGGACAAACCTTACACCTATGGGAAGCACTATTTACCTTGGGACGTCTCAGTTCGAGACCTTTCAACCGGAAAAACCCGACAACAGACGCTCCGTGAGATGGGCTTAAATCATGTGCAGCCGGTAAAGAAGTTACCTGTTGCTGATGGTATAGAGGCAGGTCGTAACATACTACCGAAATGTTGGTTCGACCAGATTAACTGTGATCGTGGCCTAGATGCACTATCTTCCTATCGTAAAGAATACGATGAGGAGAGGGCAGTATTTAAGACATCGCCTCTACACAACTGGGCTTCTCACGGAGCTGACGGATTCCGGACATTTGCTGTAGGTTACCGTGAAAGCATCAAAAGTAACGACAAGCACAAAAAGAAGCAGATCATGGATATAAGTTATGACATATTTAGTGTTGACAAAGAGGATGATATTTATTCCCTTTAAGTATGGCATTCTCAGCATTAGCGGTTGCAGCACTCGGCTCGTCTTTTGGCGCAAAGAATAACTCCTTTACTAAAAAAAGGAAGAAGGCTGCCCCAGCTCAGAAGAAAGACTTTTCTACTCAATCTAAACCAGCGTTGGGGTCTAAAGCACCCCAGCGTCCCGGTTTACTTGGATCAGGCACAGCACCGGCGGCCGGTTTGGTGGCTTTACTGACCGCACTTTTCGGGGGTCGTAAGTAATGGGTAGCGAGCAGATAGCAGATGCTAGAGATATATTTTTACCGGAGCTTCAGCGTTTCGCAAATGAGCAAGCAGGTATCCAAGGATCACCTGTTACTATAAAAGAGAATGAGTTTAATATAGCTCTAGATAAGCAATTTGCTAATGTAGGAGCTGGCCGTGATTTCATGAGGGAAAGAGGGGCTTTCGGTCGTGTTATAAGGGAAGAAGGTCATGATTTTCATTTAAGTAATTTCATTGAGTTAAACCCCGCACCGCCTCCTCCACCTCCACCCGACCCAATAGCTGCGGCGTTGGATCAGTTGGCAAATATATTTAAACCACCCCCACCTCCTCCAAGCCCACCGGCACCAGTCAGACAGTCGGTAGCAACAACTGGCCCGACGGTCAGCAGAAGCCGAGTGAACTTCGGTAGTTTTGCGGCAGCGGCGGCCCCTAGTGGTGGAGATTTCACAAGGCGCAATAGAAATAAATTAGGCGCAGGAATATGAGACAACCTCCTAAAGACTTTATAAACCAGTTAATAGATAGATACAACGCAGCTAAGACAGGGCGTGATAACTGGCAAACCCAATACCAAGACGTTCAAGATTACGTGCGTCCTACGAGTCGTGACTTCCAAGGGGGTCACACCACAGGTCAGCGAAGAACGGCTAAAGTGTATGAGGGGACAGCGTTATGGGCGGCAAGTGCTTTAGCGGCTGGATTGAAGAGTTTTCTCATACCTGATTCTGACATGTGGGCGTCCATCGGCATACGAGGGACGCCCAACCACAAGCTAGACAGTAAGGGTCGTGCTTGGGTTCAGGAGGTCAATGAGATAATGCACTACTACTTTAGTCGCATGGAGTCGAACTTCAGTAGTACGATGCACGAGACATTCCTCGACCTAGTAGGTTTTGGAACAGCGATACCTTTTACTTATTGGAGCGAAGATGATGATGGACCTGCGTTTAAAATATTTCCACTATCTGCGGTATGGCTTGACCAGAACAACAACGATAAAGTGGATGTTGTATTTAGAGATTTCGAATTCACGATTCGTCAGATCCGTCAGGAGTTTGGTGACAAGGCTGTCGACAATCACGAGAAGCTTGCGAAGCTTAAGCCAGAAGACAAGATAACTTTAACACACGCTGTATTCCCGAACTCTGACCCAGAGCCAGTTCGCAGGAAGAAAGGCACTAAGGCGTTTGAGTCTATCTATTTCTCGGAGCAGTATAGACACGTATTCCGTCGTAACTCGAACAAGTTGATGCCTTATCAGCCGTCTCGTTGGTCTAAGATCAGTGGAGATATCTACGGTATCAGTCCGGCACTTAACAGTATGCCTGACATTTTGTCATTACAGGTTATGATGCGTGAGACAATGGTTGGCTCTCAGTTGGCTAATCGTCCGCCCACAGTATTTGACGACGACTCTTTCATGCTTCCTATAGCATATAAGCCCGGAGCGCAGCTATTCAGAACGCCCGGAGCGACAGACCCTGTTCAGTTAACAGGTGGTAATAATTTCAATATCACGCTAGAACTTATGCAACAGAAGCAGGAGAAGATAGCGAAAGACTTTTTCATTGACTGGTTGTTACGTCCTAAGAAGAAGGAGCGTCAGACGATCCTTGAGATTCAGGACGACCGTGAGGAGATGTTCCGCCAGTTGGGAGCAGTTTTAGGCAGGATCGAACGGGAGTTGTTGGGACCGCTTGTCAGATACACATATCATTTATTAGAAGAACATGACAAGATCCCAGCTCCCCCTGCTAGTATCGGTAGCAAGAACATCAGTATTGAGTTCGTAAGTCCAGCGGCAGTAGCTCAGACAGGTTCTAAAGGTAACTTACTCTTACGTTTCATCCAAGAGATCACCCCTCTTATGCAGATAGATCCTTCAATAGCTCAAGGTATTAAATGGCCTGAGTTCTTGCAGCAACTAGGTGTGTATAGGGGAATCAGCCCAGAGCTTATGTTAAGCCCAGAGGAGTTGGATGCAGTCAAACAACAACAAGCCCAGCAGGCTGAGACGGAAGCAGTAGCGGCACAAGGTGCGGCGATGCAACCAGCAGCTTCGGCGATGAAAGATATAGCCCAAGCTAAGTCAGCTGGATTAAATGTATTAAATTAATGCCCTCAAAGAAGAAGAATGGAAAAACGATCAATCAGACATACAAGGATTTGTTCTCACAGGAGAACCCTGACGCTGTAGTCGTATTGGATCATATGTTAAAAACCCTAGGTGTTACTAAATACATCGGGGGTGCAACCATGGATGAGCTGGCTCGTGCAGACGAGCGAAGACGCTACGGTTTCTCTTTATTACGCTTACTAGGTCTATCCGAAGACTTTATAAAGGAGCGTGCCAACGTACAACTAACAAGTCTAGAAGAAAGATTATACGACGATGAGTGATGGTCAAGACACAGGTCAAGGAACGGGGAGCGAGCAATCGTCCGCACCAACCGGGAGCCTTGGGAGCCAATCAGCCCCTGCCACAACAACCGAGCAACCTTCAACCCAAATGGATTGGAGAGATGCTATAACAGACGCCTCAATTAAAAACAGTCCCACGATTGCTCAATTAGAGGCAGGTAGTTCTTCAGAAGCTTTGGATCTTATGTCCAAGCAACTGGTGCATGCCCAACAAATGGTGGGAGCTGATAAGATCCCCAAACTGAAAGAGACAGCAACACCTGAAGAGAGGAAGGCTTATTTAAATGAGCACTTCGGAGTTCCTACTGACAAAGGTAATTATGACTTCGGTCTGCCTGAGGACGCAGGGGATGACATCAAGGAGGTAGCTGGATTGTTTCAGGACATAGCTTTCGACAATGATTTAACTGCAACTCAAGCGAAAGCTTTGTATGAAAAAGTCGGAGAGTATTTTAATGAAAAAGGTGAAGCTTCTAAGGCAGCTCAGGAGGCTGAAATTAAGAAAGGCCTTGATGGACTTCGGGAAGAATGGGGTGATCGGTATGATGCTTACCTCAAACAAGCGAACAATGCACTCGAAAGACTGAATGTTGAGGGAGCTGACAAATTCTTCGAAGAGAATCCCGCAGTATCGAACTCCCCTGTTATGATGAAGTTATTCCAAAAAATGGCTGCTGTTATGATGGAGGATGCCCCTGTAGGGACTAACAACAACTACGCAACTTCGGGGTCGTCAAATGCCGAAGCATTTGAGAACAGTCCGGAATGGAGATCAGCCCTTAGTAAAGTGCTCAGCGGCAATGCTACACCTGCTGAGGAGGCTGAATATAATCGTTTAAGACTAATAAGGGACAACATTTACGCTACCGCAGGTTAAAAAGTTCTTTACAAACCATTTAAGATCGCTACCTTTATTTTAAGGGTAGCGATTTTTTCGTCCTTTGACCCGACAAAGTCGGCCATCGCCTATGGAGAAGGCACGAAGTCCTGCTGTGCAGGGGAGCTTTATCTTAACCAAAATTAACCACAAATAATAATACAATGAGTTATTTTATTTCAAGTGGCGGTGGAACAGGCTCCTCCGCTATAGATACAGTAAAAGTAAATCAGTTCAAAGAAGGATTTGCTACAGCATTTCAACAAATGGATGTTCGTTTGGCTGGTGCGTTCCGTATGGAAACACAAGACACCGAATATGCTTATCACGATCGTATCGGGATTGCAGAAGAGATGCAGGAAGATACCGTTCGTTATGGTGATAATCCTCAGTCTGAGATCGATATGGATCGTAGACGTACACAAGTAAGAGATTACGAGCTAGGTAAATATATCGAGCCAAAAGATCTTCATCGTGTATTAACTGACCCAACCGCTCCGGTTATCGCTGAAATGCGTAAATCTGGACATCGTAAGATTGACGACATCGTTCGTGATAATATCTTCGGAATAGCTAAAGCTGGTAAAGCAGGTGCAACTGAAGTCAGCTTTGTTGACCAAGGTTTCGCAGGTGAAGCTGGTGATGCTCTTATCTCAGTTGGTGAGATGTCTAAGGTCATAGTAACCCAATCACAACTACTGGTGATTATCGCTTACAAAGTGGTGACACAGAAGGTATTGATATTGGAGTTGAGTATGATAAGACTTCTCCGGGAACAGCTACAGGTATCACATTGGACAAACTGCAAGCAGTTCGTTACACAATGATGAGACTAGACGTAATTGATCAATCTGAAGTTCTTGATATTTGGTTGGGATCAGCTCAGTTCAATCAGTTAATGGACATCGAAGAAATTCGTAACGCTGACTACTCTATCCGTAAGAACTTGGCTGAAGGTAATGTAACCTCATTTATGGGATTCCGTTTCCGTCACTTCGAGCGTTTATCTGGTAGTGGAACAGCTGCTGACCCACGTCAGTGTATCGTAGCTAAGAAAGAAGCTTTAATCTTCTCTCAAGCTAAAAGCTTAAGTGTAGATATCTGGAAAGATACTGCTAAGAAGAATATTCCATATATTCTCTTCAAATTATCTGCTGACGCTACCCGTATGTTCGGTGAGTGCACAGCTCGTGTTAACTGTATAGACTAAGAAAGGGGAGTGATTTAAAATGGCAGCAATTACATATGATGCTTATTCAGATCAATTAACTAACGTAGATTCAGACGACAACTTGTACCTAACAGAAGCTGAAAAAGGCGGAAGAGTTCGTACAGTTCGTGCTGAGTTTACAGCAGCAGCATCCATCGCTGATGGATCTCAAATCGAGATGGCCCGGATCAAAGGATCTCGTGCTATCAGTGGAAGTATTGACTCAAGTGGTCGTGCTTTACTTCGTGCAGAGGTGGGATACTCTTTAGTATCTTCTGCTACTGACGACAATGACAATGTATTACTAGGTGGGGCAGGAACTCCAATCTCTATCGCTACGGCGGGAACGGTTGCTCTTACTCCCCATGATGGAACAAATCTAGTAGGTTCAATCGCATTACCTGCCGGAGAGGTATCCTTGTTCGTAACTGTTGATAACAACGGGGGAGCAGGACTACAGTCTGGTGATGTAATCGCACTTGACCTTCAGTATGTTCAGTAATGGCATCAACTAAGATCGACATTTGTAATGGCGCGCTCATCCGAATAGGTGAGCGTGTCATTTCATCCTTAACGGACGGGACTGCAACAGCAGACCTGTGCAGCAACCGTTATGAGATAGCTAGGCGAAAGGTGCTTCGATCGCACCCTTGGAAACGTGCACGCAAACGTGCTGTTTTAGCGGCTAGTGGAACTGCTCCTGACTTTCAATGGGAGAGGCAGTTTCCAATTCCCTCAGATTGTTTGAGGGTCTGGTTGGTTACCGATGTAAATGGTGATCCGATCAATGAGTGGGAATTCGAAGGTAATATGATCCTTACGGACGAAACTTTAATTTATTTAAAATACATACAAGACTACGATGATGTCAGTTCTTTAGATGACTCTTTGAATGAAGTAATCTCTTTGCAGATGGCTTTGGAAATGTCCTACGTAAGATCTGGCGATGAGTCAGCTACTAGGCGTATAATGGAAGAGTATCGTATTAAGTTTGCAGAAGCTAAAAGTATAGACGCTAAAGAAGACTACCAGAAGACAATAGATGCCGATGAGTGGATCAATGCTCAAACTAAAGGGTTGTTACCTACTAAATATAAAAACTTAGCATAATGCCAGAGATAGACCCCATACAAACCAACTTCACGTCTGGGGAGTTATCCCCTAATACTTTTGGCCGTGTTGATATCGATCAATACCGTAATGGGGCTAGGCAGATAACAAACTTCATAGTCGACCCTAAAGGGCCTTTAGAGTTCAGAGGGGGTTTTGAGTATATCGAGGATTCTAATGCAGCTACAATAAGTGAAGCTTCTAGGTTATTCGACTTCGTTCCTACAAGTAGTTCAGCCTACCTGATTGAGTTGGGAGATGATTTCATCAAAGTGATGGATCGTGATGGTACACAGAAGTATATAGATTTGACATTAGGCTACGCAGCTGCTGACATATGGGATGTTACTGTGGAGTCCTCTGATAATGAAATGTTTTTTTATCATCCCCTTTATGCGCCGAGGAAGTTGGTGCGCACTGATGATTCGACTTGGTCGTGGGAGCTTCGTGATTTTAAACGTGGCCCTTATGTTAATATTGACCGCAACGATATTGAGCTGCAAATAGACACCTTTGTTTACAGGGTGACAATCACTACTTCCAATACAGGGGAGTTCGGCACTTTAAGTGTAGGCACAGATGATTACATCGAGTGGGTGGATGGAAATGATTGGTTTCTAGGTAAGGTAACGACAGTTGTTGATACTTCTACGTTAACAGTAGAGCCGGTGTCTTATATCGTCAGAGATGTTAACTTCGACTTAGCTCCTCAGAGGAACCAACCAGCGACAGGACAAATAGGTTCTAGGGTAGCAGGTTTTTCTTCACTTTTTGAGAAAGCTTATTTAAGGTTTACTGATGCGAATGACGGCAAAAAGTCATGGGTCAGAGGGGACTTTTATAATGGCACAGACGGCACGACGACATTATATGATACACTTACTGTTGATGACCTCGGCAGTTCTCAATATTATATTTCACACGACACCGGAGTCAGTAATAATTTTAAACCTTTGTTTTCTGCTGATAGCCCTGATGCAGCAACGCAGTTAACAGGAAATTTAACAATAGAGGATGAGACAAACACGGCTGTGGTTACGGCTACAGCTTCTCTGTTTGATGCGGGGACAGCGACCTCTAGGGATATAAACAGATGGTTATTATTACAGCTTGGCTCTCAAGCCCTGCACGTCAAGATAGTGTATGATGCCGCAAACACCGGAACCCGTGTCAACGTCGAACCAGATTCAGCACCTCCAAGGGAGCCAAGGACAGACTTGGTAGCGAATGATGGTAAGACAGGCATATGGTTCCTAGGTGCTTTCTATGGACAGGATGCTGACGCTGACGCCAGTTATCCGTTCGCTGGGCAGGTATATCAGCAAAGACAGATGCTGACAGGCACCCCTCAGCACGCCAGTAATATATTTAGTAGCGTAACAGGAGACTTCAACGACTATGCTCCTTATACCTTAGACACTGAGGTATTAGCTACTTCCGGTATTTCCTACAAAATGGCTGGTACCCACGCAGTAGTGCGTTCCATTACAGCTAAGGATGAGCTTTTAATAGGCACCGAAGGAGGTATGTTTCGGGGGCGAGCATCCTCCAACGGTGATCCTATTACTCCTACAAACTTCAGGATAACCCCTGAAGAATCTAAAGGTATAATTATACCACCTTTACTTGTAGGGACAGATTTGTTATACATCCAACGGTCAGGGCATAGAGTGAACCAGATGTCCTTTAATATAAGGAGGAACGGATATGAGGCTCAAGATACAACAATTCTCGCTGACCATTTATTTGAAAGAAGTGGGACAGAGGCCGCTGATTTTTGCTACAAGCAGGAGCCTATTTCTACCCTTTGGGTATCTAAAGAAGATGGTACTTTAACAAGTTTAACTTATGAGCAACAGCAGGACGTCTATGCGTGGGCGCAGCATCAGTTAGGTGGAATGACCTTAACTTCAGGGGATACTTTAACTAATGGAGCGTGGTATAGGATAATAGCTAATACAACAGATTTCACAGATTACGGAGCTGACGTAAATGATTACGGAACTATTTTTCAAAGTACGGGCATACCAACTCTCACTGATGATGACGAGGTTCAAGAGGTGGGTTTTGTCGAGTCGGTTGCGAGCTTACCTTCGTCTGATAAGCGTGAAGATTTGTTATACGCCTTGGTTCAAAGGGGTGATCAGAAAACTATTGAACGTCTTAATTCCAACTACACTCCCGCCCATAGTCAGGATAAGCAGGATATGGTATTTCTCGACTCTTCTGTTACTATTGACCTTGGCGGCACTCCTACAACTGTGGTTTCTGATGCTTCGTTAGCTAGGTTTAACGGAAAGACGGTATCTGTGGTAGCTGATGGAGCGAAGCAACCTGACGTCACTGTCAGTGCTGGAAGTATTACTTTACAAAACTCAGCTAGTCAGCATGTCCATATAGGTTGGTCTTATCGTGGCATCCTTCAACTCTTAGAGATGTATACCGAGGGGCTGACAGGCACTAATCAAGGGAAGCGTAGAAACATGCACCATATGACTGTTCGTTACAGGAACAGCTTAGGGTTCTTCTACGGAACAGATTTACAAGTCTTGAGGCATGAAGAGTTCTCTGAAAATACAAGAACAATGAATCAAGGTCCACCTGTTGAGACGGGTCAACGTAGGGTTGAAACAACCACTGGATGGGATAGAGAGCTTGACTTTTACGTGGTTCAGGATTTACCTTATCCACTAACAATCTTGGCAATTATGCCCGAAATAAACCAATCACGATGATCTACTTAAATAGAAAATTTCTACATTTCATATTAGGAGAGCATTTAAGGTTTAGTATTCTCCCTGTTCTTTATGGAGTGGCAGCTGTGGCTTCTATCGCTGGGGGTGCCATGGGTATGTCTGCTTCTAAAAAACAAGCGAAAGCTATAAAAAGACAAGCAGCAGCTAATAAAAAAATAGCTTATAAGAACGCAGCTCTTTTAGAATCCTCTGCTGAAAGAAATTTAAAAATCTCTGGTAATAATATAAGATTCGGTAAATTAGAGAGAGGGGAGGAGCAGTTTTTTTTAAACAGAGAGAAACAAATCCTAGCTTTATCTAAACAAAGGGCCGTGGATGAGACTCAAGCAGAAATACAAGAATTATCTGAACAAGGGGTGCGTCAAGAGGCAACTCTTTTAGTAAGTATGGCGGCTTCAGGAAATGATATAACTTCTGTGTCCTCTCAAGCGGTTATGACAGATATGAAAGTAGCTGTTAATAAAGAGATTGCTTGGCTTGCTCATCAAGGTAAAGTAGCTGAAATAGATGCGTTAAATCAAATAGGTTTAATTACACATAATGTAGATAGGTCTAAAGCTTTATCTTTATATGAGACAGAGGTTGCAAAAGAACAAGCGGTTTTTGATAATAAACAAACACTACATGAAGCAGAGATCCAGAGAATGCAAGGGGATGCAGGTATAACTGTAGCCTCTGCCCAAGCTTCTGCGGCAAAAGCTCAAGGTGTGGCTGGTTTAATTTCATCCGTAGGACAAGCGGCATCCTTCGCTGCAAAAGCAAAAGCTTAATATTATGGCAAGAAAAACACCAATCCCTCAGGCTAAAAATTTCAAACCTTCAGCACGAGGAACTCAGCGTGCAGGTAGGCCTTCTCTTTCTCCTTATATACAGACAGAATACACAGGTCCTTCAGCAGCCAAGGCTTATGCTAATATGATGTCTAATTTAGGCTCTAGTTTAGGTAGTATAGCGAACACTGTAGAGCAGATAGATCAGAAAAAGAAGCATGCTTTTGACTTACGTTATGATCGTATGTTTACTGAAACAACACGGCTAGCTGAAGTAGAGTATAGGCAGTCGGTAGAGCAAGGTAATCCTTTAGCTGAGTCTTATGAAGAGTATGTAGCAACTAAGGTAGATACATTAGGGGCGGGTTTAACTAATGAGGATGGCTTCAGGCAAGACTCTTGGGATGAGGTGATGGAGAAAAGAATATCACCCACTTTAATAGGTGCTCAAAGATTAGATGTAGGTTTTAAAGAGGATAATCGACAATATGAGATGACCCTTGCGAAAGATGCTGTAAAGAAGGATTTAGTAGAGTTGTCAAAAAGCCCAGAATCTTTCTCACAAGAATCCGCAGATGTTGTAATAGATAAGCTCACCAAAATGAAAGCTATGGGGGCGCATAAAGTAGAGAATGCGGAATTAGACTCAGATATAACTGATTTAATATATAGTTATATAGTGGATTCCATTGCTTCTAAGAAGTCTCAGATAATTGAAGAGCTGGCTCAGAATAATGTGGACTACACTCATGAGGAAGCTCAGTCTATAGCAGAGACTTACAAGAAGCAACTGTCTGAGGAAATGTCTTCTTTTCTTCAGAATGAAGTAATAGGTGGTATGCTGTCTATGTCTTCTGAGCAGAATCAAAAACTTACTACTATGATGGCTGTTTTGTCTAAAGGAGGTGATCCTAAAGAAAACAAAAGCTTCGGTAGTTTGGCGGTAGGTTTTGCTGATGCTAATATAGGGGCTGAAGTTGAGAAGGTAGCCGTGCAAGTCGATAACTTGCAAGGGGTTACTTTAATGGGTAACCAAGGACAAATGGTAGAGGAGACACTGGAGAGCATAGAAGAGGCTCTCAGCTCAGTGGATCACGACACAGTTCATGGAAGAAACCTTAAAAAACTAAAGAGACAGGCGATAGCTTATAAAAGATGGAGTGAGGATGTAACCTCCGCTCAAGAGGATGGTTTTTTCGATATAAACGCACTATCAAGGAGAATAACCAACGACAGTTTAAACGCTTCTTTTTTAAATGAAGAGGACCAAGCTGCCCTTGCTTTAAGGCAAGAACAGTTGAAAAAACTTCAGGTAGCCATATCTGAAAATTCTTACTCTACTATAAGATCTTTATATACAAAAACTAGTTTAGAGAACCCTGATGCGGCTATTATACCTTCACATAAGGAAATAATACAATATACTTATGATATGATAGGGAAGAACCCGGCACTTATTTCCTATGATACGGCGGTATGGCTCCCAGAGGAATCTCAAAAAGAGGGAGTGGCTGCGGCTGATATGTGGATATCCACTAACCCAGAAGCGGGTCGTATACCTATTCTTAATAAGATTACAGAGCAAGTTAATGGAGTAACTAAGCACATCCCTGCCAACAGGGAGCAGCAGGCTCAAATTAAGCATGCAATTACACACCAGTTTTTTAAAGATGCGGCTAAGTCGAACCCTGAAGCTGTAATGTTGTTTAATATGGCTGAAGGTTATAGGGGTGCTTTAGTTAAAGCAGGAGATTCAGACGCCGCTGTTAAATACCAGAGATTAGTGAACAATGGTAGGGATAATGAAACTTTTAAAAATATAGCTAATCAATACCCTAAAGGCCACAAAGCTGTTCTCTCACAAATAGATAGAACCCCTGAGCTGTCTATGTTTTTTGAAAAGATGTCTGAGACACAAAATGGCTTCCCTTTAACAGATGACCCTATTTCTCTCTATAAAGGGATTATAGCTAGACAGGTTTTAGGTATGATGATGACTGATGGAGAAACTGATGCTTTATCAGAAGGAGATACAGGGGAGATATCAGATTACGTGGAAGAAGCTATTGAAGAAATAGTGGGATCTCAGTATAATGTTAAGCAGGATGTTTTTGGAAACGAAGGGGTTTTTGGACTAGGTCAAGATACTTTACTATTGAGTGGTGTAGGCCAAGACCGAAGTTTCTTCGGAAAGGTTATTTCAGCCTTAACGCCTGATTCATTAGAAGCTCGTAGTGGGGTGGCTACTTCAGTGGATTATTTCACTCCTATTCATGAGGGTAAATTCACCCCTGAAAGCCCTGAGTCTTTAGCTTCTGTTTTATCTGCGTTTCAACCACAGGTTATTATAGATGGTAGACAATCTTTCGACCCTGATTCTATGGTTGCGGATAACTACTCGATTAAGTCTTATAGTGATGTGAAGGACTTAGGTACTGGTATGATATCAAGAGTGGAGAAAAAAATCACCGGTAAGGAGTTATTTGATCAAATGTCAAAAGGACGTCTTAGGAGTGTTACTTCATCGGATGGGTCTTATATTTCTATATACTTTAATGGCACAAGTGGGGGTTTCACCGAACTGCTTTACAAAGGGGTTCCTTTATCTATAACTAGTGAGCAATACCAGAATATAGAAAAACAAGCGGAAGTTAATTTTAATGATTGGGAAAGGAAAAACTCAGGCTTGCGTACTAGCATAGGTTCGCTAACTTCTAAGCATCAAGAGTTCCTTAGACGTTAGATATGGCCTTCAATATAACTAATCCAAACCAAAGAGCTATAGGGTATAACCCTATGGGCTTGTCCTCAGATCAAGTAAAAGGACAGGAGTTAGATCTCCATACATCTATACAAGCAGCAGCTGAGAACAATCTAATGACAAAAGGGATTGATTTAGCTGTCGTTAGTTTCCTTGATGAAGGTGAGAAGAAAGACCCTGAAGAGTTACGTGTATTATTTCCGGAGACATCTTACTTATTTCAGGATGTAGAGCCTATGTCTTTGGATGCGGCTTATTATATATCGGCTCGTGCGGAAAGACGCCATGAGTTAGAAGCTTATACTAAGAAGCGTAACGACACGCTATCTTTAAGATCAGGTATAGGGGGTGCTTCTTTAGCAGGATTGGAAAAAGCGAGTGTAGGGGCTTTGTCTTTTATAACCGAGAACCTCGACCCTTCTTTGTTAATCCCTGTTTTAGGTCAAACTGCTAAAGGGGCGGGTTTATTGAGTAAAGCTACAGGAGGTAGGCTTACTCAAGCAACTTTAACGAAAGGTTTAGGCACTGTTAAAGGGCGTATAGCTACAGGGGCTATAGAAGGGGCTGTGGGTGGTGCTTTAGTTTCACCTATTGAGTTTAATTATGCTCAAACCTTCCTAGGTCAAAGTGGCTATGAGGCGGCAGCAGCCTCTGTATTCGGAGGTGCTTTATTCGGCACAGGGATGGGTACTTTATTTGGCGGGTTCCGTCAAATGCGTGTGTCCAAAGAGGCTAAAGAAGCTATGTACAAAGTAGGTATAGACCCGTCTTTACCTACTAAAGAGGCTTTAGGTCAGTATGCAGATTACCTAACAAACACGGAAGCCTTTGTCCATACGGCGGCAAGGAACTCTTTCTTTAAGGATTTAAATACACGCATTGATTCAGGTAAGGTTCCTTCCGCTGAGGAGCTGCTTGAAGTAGGTGCTCAGGTGGATAAATTAGAGAGACAATACGGTGCCGCTATAGCTCAGGAGATACCTTTACGTGAACTTAGATTCACCCCTGACCAAATAGGGGAAGTGTATGATGAAGACAGCTTAGTTTCTTTTATGGGGGCGCATAAGAGATCAGAGGAGCTGAGTGCTGCTTTTGGTGGTTTTGATATAAAAGAGGGACTTACACAAAAAGTAGCAAATTACCGCCTAGCTTTAGATGCTTATAGTGAGTATTTGGATAAGTTCGATGGTGTAGATTTAGATAATGATTTAGGGTATCAGAAGGTTTTCTCGGAGTTAGCAGATAAAGGGGAAGAAGTCCTTGATATTCATAAAATGTTAATGGAGATCCCTGAGTTATCAAGGTCTAATGGCTTGCATACATATATGCAAGAGGCTGGTTCTGATTACTTAGGTATAGTGGATACCCTGTTATCCGACCACACAATTAAAGACAGACCTATAGGTGGGCCTTTAAGTGAGGTGGAGATAGTTAACTTTTTAAAAAGAACAGCTAAGAAGGAGTTTACGACCGAGAAGGAGAAACTTTTATCTAGATTCCTTTCAGCCTTTGGACGTGAGTTAGTAGTTACACCTTACCTTGGGCCCCATGGTCAGGTCTCACCTACTAGTGCTAACACTGTGTTTGTATCTCAAAAAGCCTTAGTTGATAATATTGAATCAGGGGAGTCCACGGTAGCCTCTATGACTCAAATTGTGGGTCATGAGTTTTGGCACACATTAGAGCTATTAAACCCCAATATCGCTAGAAATATAGTTAAGCAGATAGTTAAAGGAATGTCTAATGATGAGTTGGTAGCTTTGGGTAAGATACATTTACAGAGCTATAAGAAGATGGCAGACGCCAACTTAGCCCACTCTCATGCTTCTTCAGAGTATATGGCAGATGTAGTAGGGCATTTAGTAAACACCGAAAGATTCTGGGAAAAACTCACTGAGCTATTAAATAAAAAACAAGGGAAGCAGGTAAAATCTGCGGCGGCTCGTTGGTTCCATGCTTTAGCTGATTCGGAGGTATTGTCTATATTTAAAAACTCCTTCGGAGGTCGTCTTAATAAACAAATAGATGGGTTGGCGGAGACTTTATCTCATAAGCAAGATGAGATAAAAAATATAGACGAAGAGTTGGGTTTATCTCCGGGTATGCTTAATACCGCTGCAAATGATATATACTCAGACCCTTCTGTTTATTTCCAATTAAAGGATTTAAGGGCAGATGCTTTTAAGCAATTAGGTTTAAAAGGTGAGGATTACGTAGATAAGAGTTTTAAGACGATGATGCGTTCAACCTTCACTGCGGGAAATGAACCTAAATCTGAGGATGCCTTTACTCAAATATTAAATGACAGTGTTACCTCTGTTAATGAAAGATTGAATCAACTTACCGAACTAACCGATAACGATTTCAAAAATGAGTTGTTCATAAAAGATCAAGCTTTTAGGTTTGATCAGCAAGACTATAGAAAAAACAGTGAGAATATGGAGGGAGAGAGTGCTTTAAACCTACCTCCTAATATGGTGAAAATGACTGGGTTTTATACTCTAGCACATAAAAACCTGACCCATATGAAAAAAGGGTCTAAGGTACCTTCAGGTCTTGAGGGACAATTGGCAGCGAATAACCTTCCTTTTTATCTTCAATTAGTTAAAAAAGGAATAAACCCTGATGATGCGGCTACTCAAATTCTCGGCCCTCAGTATGAAGCACAGCTTAGGAAAGAGGCTTTAAATCAAAAAGCACAAAGGAAGTTTAAAAGTTTTAAAACTAAAGAGGAATTAATGGATTTCCTCTCAGGGGGTTACACTAAGGATTCTGATGGACGGGCTGCTGGTTTAAGTGTCGCTAGGCAAAGGGAGGTTGAGAGATCTGTAGCTTTGGCTCCTTTATATCGATCTTTAGTTAAACATGATTTAGCCAACAAATGGGACTCTAGTACAAATGATGCCTTCGTAAAAGAAGTAGTGGATGTGCTAGAAGGGGGTAAGTCTACTAAAGCCTCTGTTAATGATGTATCTTCTTCTATAAAAACAATCCTAGATTATCAAGGGGCTCGTCTTAAATCATTAGGTGTGATAACTGACACTATAGAAGGTTACTCTTTAAAAGGCACCCATAACAGAGCTGTCATAAGGAACAATAAAGAGAACTGGATGTCTACAGTTAAACCTCTCCTTGATTGGCAGGAAATAAGTAAGTTTAAAAAAGTATCTACAGCTAAGGATAGAGATAATTTTCTTAATGGGGTTTTTGATGAGCTGAAAAGGGCTCAAGATATAGAGGATTTCATACAAGGTTTAAAAAACGAAAATGAAGTATCCTCTGATATAATTATTGCAGCCTCCCATTTTGACCCAGATAAGGCGGAGTTGCATAAAGATGAGCTATTGTCTAAAGTACACAGGAGTCTTCGTTTCCTTAAAGGGAAGCAATATGAGTATGATAAAACATCTTATGGCTCAGGGAACCCTGCTAAGAAGTTACTGACTAATATAATGTTAACAGCGGATAAAATCGCTGTCCATGAGTCTTTGGGCTTCAATTGGGATCAACTAAAAGCAAGCACAAACCTGCACGATCCGCAGGTGAATATGGTTTTTGATTATATCACAGGATTCACAGACACCCCTGTGAATAAAAGGTATGGTAGAATACGCCAAACAGCCAGCCAGTTAACCGACTTAGCTATGTTATGGCGATCCGGGCTGACATCTGCAACTTCTGACCCTGCTCATATGGTATCTACTTTAAGGTATTTAGGGGTTCCTATGAAGCAAGCGTATCATATGTCCGCTAAAGCTATGAAGCAAGCAGGTCTACGCAACAAAGCCTTTCACCCTAATTCCTCAGAGGCGGTGAAATTAAAAGGTTATGGCGCAGGTTTGGATGCTTGGATGAATGCGGCTTCTCGTAAGTTTGGTGGGGAGTTTGGGTTACTTGCTCATGAGGAGATAGGGTTCATGGATAATATATCCAAGAAGATTTCAGAGTATCACTCTAAGATGTTTGTTTTAAACGGACAATCTTGGATAACTTCCGTAGGCCAAGAGGCTATGGTGGACTTAGGGCAGCAGATGATAGCCCGAGCAACTATAGGACCTCGTGTAAATAAAACCTTCCAACATGTTCTGGATAGGTTTGGTGTGACTAAAGAAGATATACCTTTAATTAGAGAGGCTACTTATAGGGATGCGGATGGAGTGGCTCGTATAGACCCTAATAAGATAAAAGATGTTAAAATACAAGACAAAGTAAGATCTTATTTAGATGAGACTATGCGCATGGGAGTTATCGAACCAGATGCTCGCTCTCAGGCTTATATAAGACTGGGTTTTAGAGAAGGAACCCCTGCGGGTGTTGCTGTTCGTTTGGTCACTAAGTATATGGCTTTCTCCTTAGCTCAAGGAAGACAATCATATGCTCGTATGTTACAAGGGTTCTCCCCTGAGAAGGTTAAAGCTCTTTCTCAAGATCCTCGTGCTATGGGTAATTTGTTACTGCAATCAAACTTAATGACTTTTGCAGGTATGGCTTTAGTTGGAGCCACAGCAAATCAAGTAATTTCTGATATAACTAAATTTAAAGAACCTACAATATTTAATACAAATAAAATGGGTCAGATACTTCAGCGTGCAGGGTTAATTCCTGTAATAGGAGATGTGATGCAACGCACAGGGGCGGACACTTTGATGGGGGATGATAGTTTATTTGGAATAGGTGGCCCTACTATAGGCACCTTGGTGAATATTGTGAACCAAATAGGTATACCTTTTATAGGGGATGAGGCTACTTCTTATGGTGTAGTTAATTCCGTCATGCAGGCGACGCCCGGAGCTACTATACCTTTCTTAGGGGAAGGCCGAAAGGCCTTGTTTTCTTCTATGTTCGATAGTTATAATGATGGGTTCCAGCGATCCTTGGCTTACAGTGAGAATAATTTTGACCAAACATCTCTTTTTAGGGAAGATACGGAGGACGAATAATGATTAGTGACGCAACAGCAAAAACAGATTACTCATACACAACAGGAGTAACACAATTTCAAAATACACCTGTATGTTTTGCAGACAGCGACCTACAGGTTATCTACACAGGGGCTAGTGGTGACGAGCTGCTTATGACCTTGACCACGGACTATACGGTCGGTGATGTAGGGACGAGCTTTACACGATCCAACGTTCAGTTGACCGCTGTTGGTATCGCTAAATTAGACGCAGTAACAGGGACAGTCCCTGTCATTGTTCAACGTGTCTTGGCTGCCACTCAGTCTACGGACTATATAGCGATGGACGACTTTCCGGCGGAGAACCACGAAAACAACTTGGATTACCTGACCTTGTTGATTGCTCAAGCAAACGAGGGTGTGGCGCCTGCGGACAACAGGGCATTGCAATTCCCTGCCAACGACCCACAGAGTCTCAGCCCAGTTATACCTAAACAGACGGATCGTGCGAAAAAGATTCTAAGTTTCGATGCTGATGGTGAGCCTACGGTCACTGATATATCAAGTGATACTATCGGTGGTATGACCGGACCGTCGAGTCAGGTGGAAGGTAACCTCGCTCTTTACGATGCGGTGGATGGAACACTTAAGCAGGATAACAACATCCACGAATCGCTATTCCTTCAGCAAACCTTGGATTGGTTATCTACCACTACTTGGGACTCTGATCTTGGACACATCGCTACGGTGACCGCTGCTACAGGTGTTACCTCCACCCCTACTTTCAATGTAAGTAATATCAAGCCGGGTAAATACTCTTTAATACTTATACAGGATGCCACAGGCGGAGCTGAGCCTCAGTGGGGTTCGATGATTAATGGAAACCCCCTCATTAAAACAGGAGCCAATGAAATTACCACAATTGAGTTTATTAGTGACGGTACTACCCTCTACGCCGTTGGGACAAGTGCCTCGGCCACCTCGGACGATACGGCTAGTATTAAGCCGTTTGCCTACGACTTTACCGGAGACGAAGCAGGAGTCGGCTACCTCTACTGTAATGGACAAGTAGTTAGCCGAACTACTTATGCTAATCTATACGCTAAAATAGGGACAACTTATGATACAGGAGGTGAAGGTGGAGGTAACTTCCGCCTCCCTGACTACCGAGGCTACTTCCTCCGTGGTTTAGATGCCGCTGGTGCTAATGTAGCGACGGAGAGTGGTCGTGCTTTAGCAGCTGCGGCACAGGCAGAAGAGACAGCTTCTAATAGTATGACCGCTACCGGATCAGGAACAGCGGCAAGCACAGGGGCTCACACCCACGGCGTAACAGATCCGGGGCATACTCACACAGAGTCTATCGTCCAATCAGGGGGTAATACTTTAGATGGTCTTGATGTGGCTTCTTTGAACCACCAGATCGTAGGTGCGTCGACCTCTTCAGCTGTGACTAACGTAACCATCGACAGTGATGGTTCTCATAGTCACTCTGTTTCAACAACTGTATCTTTCGTTGATGGTGATGAGACAAGACCTGTCAATATGGCGGTACATTATGGAATCAAATACTAATTATGAATTACTATTACATAGATAAACAAGTGGTGTCCTCTGAAGATGTTTTAGAGGAGAGGGCGATAACTTATGAGCAAGCCCTTAAGCTTAAAATAGATCCTTTGGTTGATAATTTAGACAGACACAGGAACCAAAAAGAATATGGTCAGCCTACTACATTAACAGACGACGAAGCTCAAGCTGTGGCTGATGAGCTTCAAGCCCTTAGACAAACAAGTTCAGGCTCTATATTCTAATGAGCCGAGTCCCACCAATAGCATTCTACGACATACTAGAATGCAACAGCGGCCGGTCCGGTCTTGACACACGCCCAAG
>Ga0070750_10000421_pt1 | contig 23631 bp, 18 predicted proteins | sample VirMetDEL_Nov_24_FD_77013 | JGI IMG/M metagenome (GOLD analysis project Ga0070750, IMG submission 77013) | Aqueous microbial communities from the Delaware River and Bay under freshwater to marine salinity gradient to study organic matter... | ecosystem: Environmental > Aquatic > Marine >...
GCAAAAATACTTCCATCCCATGGCTTATTTACATTTATTATAGGTTTTTCAGTAACTTTATCTAATTTTTGGGTAACTTTACTTTTTTGCTTTGTTTTAAATTCAGATAAATCTACTTCTGGAACACCTGTGTCTAAAGCCGCTAAATCAGCTTCCATTTCCTCAAGATCCATTTGTTCAGCGTCTTTGAGCGCTTGATCTGTAATGGCGTCTAAATCTACTTCATCTTTGCTAAAATCAAAATCCATTTGAGAAAGCAAAGCACCTAATCCGATTAAAGCTTCACCTGTTAAACTTCTGGGTTGTCCCGCTGATGCTATTAGTCCGTATTTTAATAAGTCTCTCATCCTTCTGTTCTAATATTTTGCCCGGTATTTATTATTATTTGGCCTCCTGTTTCAGGCACTCCCCCATAGTTTGTAGTTAAATTGTCTGTAAAGCTACCTGGAGCAAAAGCAGCAGTTCCAATACCACCAGCTACACTACCGATACCGCCAACTAACCCGGCTGTAGCTTTCGCTCTTGCTTGATCGGCAGCGACTTTTCTAGCTGATGCTAAATTTAATAATTGTTGCTGTTGGCCATATTGTTGCTGCTGTAATACCATGCCTCCTTGTGCCTCCATTTGCTGTAGCCTTGATTCTTGTTGCATTCTTCTAGCTTGATTAGCTTGTTCTTGCCTTGCAATGTCAGCAGATATACCAGCCTTAGACTGTAAAGCGGCTTGAGCAATAGCTTGTGCACCTCCCGGCGCTCCTCCAGAAACTGTAGCAGCCTGCAAAGCTTGAGCTAACGCTGCGTCTGTTTGTTGACCCTGGAATTGTGCAGCTTGTTGGTTAACAGTTGCATCTTCAAAAACGTTTTCTAAACCAGCATATTCATTAGTAAATTGAAAGTCTTGTAATGCTTGTTTTTGAGCTTCAAATTCAGCCGCCGCACGGCGAGCTTCTCTTCGCCTCGCACCTCCGCCAATTAAAGACCCTGCAATTTGTGTTGCGCCACCGATTATGCCCATTATTGGTAATGCCATATTTTTATTTATTTATTTTAAGTTTGACTGATATAATATTCTGAACTTACGGCAAACAATTCTTTTGTTGTAGTACCCGAGTTTCTAAATCTAGTTTTTTGAAAAAATCCTTTTGTGCCAGATATATCTTGTGTATTTGAACCATCTTGTATAAGTGGCCAAAGCCCATCTGCTCCAACTGATCCTCCAGGATTAATTATATATACCGGCTGTGTGCCCACAATAGCTCCTCTATATTTGCCTTCTTTTAAGAACCAACCTAAAAAGCCTGCATCTTCAGAATCTAATATTCGTACATTGGTAATTCCAAATTGTGAATCTTGATCGCCGATTATTTCTATTGCTTCCCAGCCTTCACTACCTTCATAATTAACAGATAGCCAGTCTGAAATAAAAGTTGGATTATCATTAAATATTACTTGCACCTCAGAAGCTGTAAACCCGGTAGCCGCATTAAATCCAGATGCTGTTGGAAGTAATGGATTATAAAAAGTATTTCTATTTTGTAAGTTAGAATTATGTAAATATACTTGACCGTTTTTAAACGTATAAAATTTACTATTTAATGTTACACCAGATTCTGGTATAAAACTAAATCTTGATGTCCAGCCTTTAGCTCTTGGGCTATATGCTAATGTTATTTCCGATGTTTCATTAGGAATTGTTTCAGAGCCAATAGAAGCATCATTTTGATTATACCCTTGTATTGATATTAGGTATTGCTTTTTATATCCATTATAGGCCCCTATGAGCTTTGCGCTTGTATTTAAAGCACCCAATCTGTCTCTAAAAAAGTTTGACATTCCTATTGAACTAATTGGAAATATTTGGCCATTGGCAGGTGATAATTGCAATACTACACCTCTTTTAGCATCTGTAAAATAAGCATTATTATTAAAAAACGCAAATGACTCAGGGTGAGTACTTATGCCAAAGTCTCCTTGATAAGACATTGCTTGCCCTAGTACTAAATTAGTTGCTGTAACGTTTACGCCTTCATCAGCATTAAATAATGCGTCTTTATCTGCTAGTATTTTGAATACTTTATCTTCAGCTAGTGCAATTAAATTTGTATCTAAAGCAAATAGCTTTTGAATACCACCATAATTTGGCTCTAAGTTTTTTGTTATACCATCAGCTAAACTAAATTGATTTAATTCATTTATACCTGTTCTTGAATTATACAATCCTGAAAATATTAAGCCTGTGCTTAATTTTTCTTCAGCATAATTTATATCAGGCGTATTTACTCTAATGCTTTTTACTAATTGAGTTGAATTAAATTTATCTAATATTCTAGTAGACTCTAAATAAATTTCGCTTGAATCTCCCTCTGTACTTGCAATACAATTTGACCAAGGCATTATATTATCATTTCCGTGGTCTTCGCTAATTGTAAAGGTTTTTGATGTTTCCCAATAAAGATCTAAATTAGAATCATCACCTGGTTCAGTTTCAAAATCTATATATCTTAAACTTTCAACATTTCCGTCTTCATCAAACTCGCTTTGCCCAACAGGTAATGCTCTAGTATTAATTCTATTATTAGCAGTTAAGGTAATAGGCGCTCTAGGTACTTTTACAAAAAACGAACCTTTAATTTTATCTAAAGCGTCGTTACTTAAGCTTCTTCTAAAAAACACAGCAGATTCCGCATCAACTAAAATTTGACTAGGACCTTCGGGAGTTTCAGTAGGGTTCAAATCAATTCCGGCTAGATCAACACCTGTTCCTGCGGTTATTTCATTATTATCATCTATTCTATTTGATACAGTTATTTTTAATACATTATTTACTCCAGATGATGTTAATAATTGTATACTGTCAATTAAAAGTTTTTTGGTAGATAGAATATTACTATAACCGCCGCCTATAGAAGTTCCTGCAGTTCCAACTCTTCTAAATTGTATTGCCATTCTTTCAGGAAATGCTGTGCAATCTACAGTGGCTGGAGGAGTACCTATTTCGTTAAATTTAGTTGTATTGTTATTTGCCGCGAAATATTCTTCTATTTTTGAAAATGTTTTTGTATACTCATTAGTAGCAAATTTCATATAAATAACAGTTTGGCCAACACTAAGGGCGCTAACCGTGTTATTTGTTTCGCTTACAACTAAATTAGCACTTGAGTAATCAATTTTATGAAAATTACTAGTAATTCTTCCTGTTAGCTGTGCTTTAACAACATCAGGTGCTTCATTTTCAATAGCCAATATAGGTATTTTAGAAGACTCATTAAAAATTACGTTGCCTCCGGTTAAATGATTATGTCTTTTTGGTATTAAAAAAGTTTCTTCGGTTAATTTATTTCTATCTGTAGACTTAAACTGTAAATAAACATTAGGAGTTTCTCCTCCAGACGAAACATCATTATATGTATTATAAGCGGTAAGATTATGAAAGTCAGCAGAAGTATCTTTAACAAAATACCTGTAATACTTAGCCCAAGACGGGGGTTTGGATTTTATACATGCACCTAATGAAATAAGGTTATTATATGTAAAATTTGTTTTTATTGATGAACCGCCCGAAGTATCACCCGGTTTAGCTTTATCAACGAGTAATCCCCCCTGCCTTCCAAATTTGTCTATGTAAACTACGCCTATTCCGTAATCTCTATTTGTTTTTACGGATTTACCCGATGTTTTACCTGGTATAACTTCTACAAAAGGTTGAATTTGTATAGGGCCTTGCATTCCATTTATATCCAGCTCTTCCTGATTATATTTTGACACATAATTACCGTACATTATTCTATTAGCTGTACTTTCTTGTGCTTTAGCGAATCTAGGTACACTATCAAAATGCCTATTTAATTGAGAGTTAGGTAAAGCAGTACCAATTGATCTTTCGGATATTGTTATATCATTAAGATAGTTTTTCCCTCTTTGATCTAAAGGGATATTCAATGTTTTTAAAATATAAATTGTAGAAGAAATAGATTCTGTATATAAAATATCTACAGAAACTACATCAGGACCACCTATTGGTAATTGACTAATTGTAATTTTTTCAGTATCATTAGTCATAAATACATTAAAACCATTTTCGTATTTTTCTTGATCGCTACTTTCATTTTCTGGTATAAACAAAACTTCGGTAAAAGGAGCGTAAGGAGAATACTCGCCATCGTCATATCTCCATCTATAACTTAAATACGGAAAAATTTTTTCAAATGGTAATTTTTTTTCTGCCATTATTTATATTTTAAACAATTAGTAATAAAACCCTATTGGTTGATAATCGCTATAATCATTTGGATCTTCCGTATGATGAAAATTATCATTGTATTTACCGTCTTGTTTTATTATAATTTCTGTTTTTATTGAAGCATCCTCTTTATGAGTTATAGTTAATTTAGCTTCTGTATTATTTGTTGAGTTTAATGGAAAACCTTTTATTAACAGTTTATCGACTCCCCCTGATGTTTCTCTAACCACATTAGGTGCTTCATATGTTCCTTTGAAGCTTGTAACTTTCCAACTCCAAGCATTAGCAACCGGTGTAGTTTGCACGGATATAGTTTGCATTGTACCACTAGCGCCTCTAGTTCCCTTGCTATCAAATGATACGAACGTAGGCGTAACCTTTAACGTTTTTGGTTTGTTAGCCTGTATTATCGGGATAGCTCTTGGTGGTGTTATTGTTTCTCCTTTGCTATTTATTGCAAAAGCTGAAAAGTAATAGGTGTAATCTGATTTAAAATTGCTAAAAGCTTCATAAAAATGTTGATTTGTACTACTACTAGAAATAGTTTCGCCGACTTGCCCAGAAGGAACTGACGTTGCAGCAGCTTTCAGAGCTGTGCCTGTGCTGGGTTTTGCTAAACTATTAGTTCCCTGCTTGCCAATCAAATAAAATCCTCTGCTAGAAATTGTTGATTCTCCAGCTGTAATTTTAGCCCCTAGCGTAGGGGGGTTGCCCTGTAGGATATTTAAAGTTCTTATTGATACAGATGGCTCGTCAGTAACAACGGAATTAGAATTTGGTATTTTTACGCCCCTAGAAGCAAAAACTTCTGAACTTTCAGTACCATTTAATTCTGTTGTAACCGCAGCTACAAAATAGTAGTCTACATTTGAAAGATTAACACTAGCAGAAAAAGAATCATCTCCTGTTGCGGTAACTGAGTTTCTTCCTGTAGGGTCTTGAAGCTCGGTTATTATTTGCGCCGCTGTTGGGTTTGATGGAAAATGACTAGAATCTTTATAATAAAACTTTTTAGTTTTTATAGTATAAGTATTTTCTGTTGGTTTAGCTGTGCCTCTTAAACTAAAACTGAATCCGTCCAAAGCTTCGTAACTATCTGTTGTTACTACTGGATTAGTATTTTGCGATTGACTTCCAGGTATAGTAGTAACTTCAAATTGTCCTCCAAATTTTGTTTTATTAAGGCTTGTATCAGTTTGCGCTGATGGTATACAGAACGCTCTATAATAATATGTTGTTGGGGCAGTATCTGTATTAAGACGCGAAAAGTTTGTAGCATTTACTACTAATTCAAAATCTTGAAAGGTAAGCGCACCCCCGGTGGTTGAATGCGTTCTTGCGGCCGTTAACGCAGAACCTGTTAACTGCAGCTTTACAGTATTTGAATCTGCAATCCAAGTAGACATAGCTTCTTCAAACGGCACAAAGCCCCCATATCCAGTACTAAAATTTGGCTGTACTGTACTTATATAAAATCCGACTTCATTAGCGGCATTGGGCGTAGTTACTTTCCCATCACTACCAATTGCACCTAAAAGCTTAAATGTGTTATTTCTTATTGAAGCTTTATCTATAGCTCGCAAATCATTATTATATGTATTTATAGTAGGAGCCCCCTCATTTCCAGAGATTTTAGAACTATCAAAAACAAATTTATGTGCATTAGGACCAGAAACAATATTACTAAAATATTCTTCTCCATTATCTAAATACATGTAAGCAAATAAAGAATAGCCATATAAATAATTTCCCCCCGCCTGCTTGTATGCCTCTATATCTAGCGTGCTATGAGATGGAGGTATTACTGTAGCATTGTAGTCACCAACATTTTCGTGGTCTACACTGCTTGAAGTTGCTGTAAAAGTAAAATTCTTAGCCTGTGTGTGCATGGATGAATTTTCTTTTATCACTTTACGTGATTTAAAGCCTTCTTTAGCCGTAACGGCATTTATACCTGCCCCTAAAGGTAGTGCTAAGTAAACGCCTGAACTTTCTACTGATCTACCCGGTGGGGCATAGTCTATTCTATATGTTATATTAAAAGCTACTGGCCCTCGTATATCTGAACTAGTTATACTATAATCAGACTTTAATATACTTATAGAGGGCTCTAGTCCGTCTTCTCCTGCTCCCGCTGCTACCCTAGCAACCTCTGGATAAATTGTTATGCCTTTTTCTGTTGCTACCCCTTCTGCTCCTAAGCTAGAAACTGCATATGCCATAAAATATACAATTTCTCCATCTTCTAAAGTTAGTTTATTACCTACATCGTATGAGAACAAAGAGTCATTAATATCAACATTGGAGACACCATTAGCATTTGATTCTACCGCTACTTTATAAGTATCAGGAAACCCAGAATCTACAGGCGATCCATTCGCTTGAACACCACCAGAAAAAGCAGTTATAAATTGTTGGTAATTTGATAACTTTTTAGAAAAATAAAAACCATACTCAGTTATAAAACCAGTTCTTGCATTTGTTATAGAAGGAAATAATATTTCACCTTTTATTTCTGCAGAAGGCGGGGAGGCGTTAATACTTACGCCTGTTATATTTTTTACTTGAGGTTTTACCCCTTCCCCGCTTTGACTTGGAGTAATTTCGATTTTTGTTATTACATTTTCGGTTAAACTAGGAGAAGTTGAGCCGCTTGAAAATGAGTTCGATGAATAATAAGTTATGCCATTACTTGCTTTTATGTAAGCAACATAAAAATAATTTAAACCTTGTTCAAAAGAATAAGCGCCATTTCCTGTAAAATATTTAGAACTGAGTGCTAATTTACCTCTAAGTTCTGCTGGCAATTCTAAATTAATATTTTCAATGGATATTTTAGAATCATAATTAGCACCATCTATTAGTTCTTCTAATGTTACAGTATCAGTGCTTAATGCATACCCTTTACTTATATAGAAACCAACATCTTCAGCCCAAACTCCATCATCATTATAACTCGCATTAAAGTCAACAGCTAATCTGTCTAAACCTATAGATTCACCTGACCCTGCCCGTTGATTTGCGTTTACTATTAGAGACGTTATTGATTTAGACGTATTTATAGCATTAGCACCTGTTAAAATTTTAAACTCTTGAACTTCTATTTTATTAGATTGCCCTACGTAAGTATATACTTTGCCATCAAGATTTCTTTGTTGGCCATATGGTAAAAAGTAAATAATTTCTTTAGCTGCATTTAGCTCTGTTGCTAAAATCTTTGAATTAAAAGAAGTTCCATAGTCGGTAAGAGTACTTTCTTGTTTATTAGCTCCCAAAGAAATTATTGTTCCATTTGCAATTAAATCTCCAGCAGTTGAATAATCTTGTGACCAAATAAATCCGTGGTCCACTAAATCATTTGTTCCGGAATACATAGCGCGAAGAAAAACATTGTCAATTGAAGAAGAGGCTGGATCTGTTTTATTTGTTATTTTTAGTCCGCCACTTAATACAGAATTTACAATTTCGCTTGAAGCGCCGCCTTCTGTTGAGCCTGGCAATGGATCTGGATTATAAGTGGTATAACTAGGCACCTCGTTAGGTTCCAAATCAGCACTTTCTGTTAGTAAAGGGCTTAATGTTTCTACCGGATGTTCTTTTAACACAGTAATATCTCTTTCTTTAAAATTTCTGCCATATATTTTGGTAGTTTTATTATGAGATACCTCTATGATTTCGCCAGACTGGGGATCTACTAAATTGCCTTTAAACTTTTCAATGTTTATTTTTTTAGGCTCGTTTTTGTTATCTGTAAAAAATAACATACCATCGATTATGTTTATCCCAGTAATGAGCCTATCTGGACTAAAATTTAATATATTACTTGCCATATTATATTTCTGTATATTCTACGGTAACATAACCGTCATTTTGTCTAACACCATCAATTATTTCTAAATTTTTTGTTGGAAATTCTGTTTGCACAACAAGAGTTTCTCCTGATGGTATAACTTGATTTTTTTCAAAGTTAACATCCATACTATATTTATTATCTATAGAATCTACTCTTATGCTAGTAGTTGCGGTAAATGATACTGCTGCAGATGTTTCTGTTGCTGGTGATATTTGAAATTGTGCCATTATGGTGTATATGTTATATTAACAGTTGGGGTTGTTCCTAGTAAAGAAGGTGTTCCCTCAAATATTATGCCTGGCACATTGCCAAATATAGCCATTGATGTATTTTCAATGTAGTAGCTATAATCCACACCCTCAGTTTTTCCAGAAACTGTTACAGCCAATTTTGTAGGGTCAAAAGCGCTAACAAATGCCTGTGCTGCGTCTACTGTAAAAGTAGTGTTTACGTTATTTAAAGGTATTATGCATTGAGCTTTTTCACCTGAAGAAACTGGCCCTAGCACATAAGAAGCTAAGGGAACGGGTGAAACATTATATCTATACGCTCCACCTAAACTGGCTTTTGCGACAAACACGCCGCTTAAGTTTAAACTTAATGTTGAAGTATGATATGTGCCCGACGGATTTCCATTATTTACACGCACCACTTTAGAAGCTATGCTACCAATATTTGGAATAGTAATTTCATATGTTGTATTAGCTGCCATATTGTCTAAACGTACTGTAGCTCTGCCAAGAATGCCGGGCCCAGTGCCTGCCCTGAACTGTATACCCGAAGGGTTAGAGGCAAAAGAAGCGCTAACTATTCCTCCCGCGGCGCCTGAGCTAAACTGCAAAGCGTCAACATCAGTTTTATTTGCTTCAAGACCATCTGATGAAGGCGCTGATATATTTAAAAACGCATAGCCTGAATCTTTAAAATAAGACCCGTACCCTACATTTCTATCATTAATTTCGTCAATAGTTGCATTTGCATTATCATCATCAATAACAGGCACAACAACATACTCTGAGCCGCTTATTCTATTTACAGGCGGGGTTACTTTTGTTGTAAAAGTTTTTATCGTACTAGTAGCCGTTCCTACTGCATTTGTAGCAAAAGCAACAAAGCTAATTAGTTTGTTATTAACTAAAGAGGTAGCCGTAGTATTAAAATCACTTTTTACTGGCGACACTGTAGAAGTAAATCTTGTAACGCCTGTTCCGCCACTTTGTAATTCTGATAAAGTTAAAGCAGTGCCTCCTGTATTGTAGCCATAGTAAAAACCTATTGCAGTAACATTTACGCTATTATTTGTTAGCCCCCCATTTAATTGAGCAGTAGTCTCGGATATTTTAGTTGCGTCATTAGCAAAAACTTCAGGCGCTGTAATACTTGGTTGAGATGCGTTAATTACACCTGAAACATATCTGCCTGCATTTTCATAATTATTAGGAACTCTAACTCTAATAGAAATTTTTCTAGATATTGCGGAGCCTGTTGTATTTGGTGTAAAATTAGCTGTATCAACAGCTAATTCACCAATTAAAGCTGTAGGAATAATTGTTCCATTTTGTTTCACAATAGCCGAAACATTAGCTTTTTGAAAAGTTAAAGAAGAAAGGTCTTCTTTAATATTTTGTCTAGAGTCTATTAGTACTGTGCTTACTGAGTTATTTTGAACATCATATTCAAAAATTCCATCAGCTTTATCTCCTGTAACAAAATAATATATTTTTTTTTCTTCAGGGTGAGCATAAGAGCCGACTACCTTAGCATTTGGATTAGTTGTAGAAGATAATCCATATATATTTTGATTAGCTATAAGCTCATTACCCTTTAAATTTTCAATGGCCCCAACATTACCGTCTTCTGAAAAATCTACACTAACATTTAAAGCATCTCTATATTCGCCAGGTCTTAGTATTCTTTCATCTGCGTCTCTGTCCATTTTAGCGGACTGAAACGTTCTTTTGCTTTCTGCCATTTAATTTTATTTAATGTTTAATCCATTTAGCCTTGCCTCGTAATACTTGAGCCATTTCTTCTAGCTTATAATTTGAAAGTCTTATTTTTGCATTTCTCATTTTAGAGCTAGCTTCTTTTTTATATAAAGGTGCTAACTGCACCGTTGATGGCCTTAGTTTAGAAAGATTATATAGCATGTATGCATATAAAGCATCCTCAGCAAGCTTTGGAACATATACTTTAGATAAGTCCCCATTATCTGCAATGCCGTCAGAAATATAGTCTAAAATGATCAAGTTGTCAGGTCTTCCACTAAAGGTGCTATCAAAAAATATTACACCTGCTTCGTTATCTATAAAAAATGTACCGGCTCCAGACATATCTTCTGGATTGCTTCCGTATCTTTTGTTAAGATAAGGGAAGTCATCATCGTCGTAATTATAGTTATCTTCTAAAGATCTTGTTCTATTAGCTGGGTTATTAGGGTCTTGAAATCTAGTAATCGCAGTTGATTTAGCCGCGACTTGAACTTCTCCACTTCCGTCGTATAAAAAGTCGTGGTCTCCATCCTGCAAAGGGGCCATAGGATTATCTACTTTTCTAGACGGCAATAAAATATCTTTTTTACCATCATCACCCACTTGCGAAACCTTAACATAATTTACATAATCTTGCGGTAATGGAAATTGCAGAGTAGATCCTAATTCTATTTCTACGCTTTTTTCACTATGCAAAATATCATAACTAAACTCCTGCATACCCCTTTGCGCCCAAAAGTCTACCTCATAGCGAGGAACTTTAGCAAGGGCTTTATCTTCACCAATATATGCAACAATAAAATTGTTTATAATATCTTCTAAACTAGTTCTACTATAATAACCTAAACCTTGAAAGTTAGCAGGAGTATTGCCACCATCACCCTCAAAGTTTGCGTAATATTGTTGACTAGTATATATTTTTCTTGATTCTGCCATTATCGTTCAGATTGTATTATTTGTTGTTCTTTTGCCGCCGCTGCTTGAGTTATATCCGCAGCTCTTATAATTACTCCCGCGTAAGATAATATTTTCACCACTAACTCATGTTGTTCGGAAGCGTGCAGTTCAAAGTCCTTATAATTGCTGGCGCTTGTATTGGCAATCACTTGTCCGCCTGCAGTACCCCCGACCCATTTTACTTCAGCAGGCTTTCTTATATAGCTTATAAGAATAGAAGATATTCCAGTTGTTGGGTATATAACTACGCCACCTTCGTGCCTAACATACACGGGGTTATTTATCGTGGGCTTAGTGAGTGGTGATCTATTTAGATATAATATCTTTTGGCTTGACACCTCACCCGCGTGTATAGCATTTGCGGACACAGTGCCTAGCCTAAAAAAGTTAGAAGGATAAGCGTAGTAACTTGAAGTAGTATTGCCTGCAGCATTAGAAAATGTCCCAGCGCTTATTGTTTCCTCGTTTTCAAACAAAGCTATTTTTTCTTCTACGTTTTTTCTAATATCTGAATAATCAGAATCATTAGAAACAACATAATTTCTTAAAGAAAAATAACCTTCAAAAATTTCATTTTGAGCCTGGTTAGCAAGCGAATTAATTTCAGCTGGCGTAATATAACCTCTATTTTCTTTATTAAGTATGTTTAATACTGTTTTATAAACGTTGTCTATGCTTACCATTATTGTTTTTATTTATTAGATGGTTATAGCTAAACGAATAACTATAACCTGGTATTCTATGAAAGTTTCTTTTCAATAGCTTTCATAACGTCTACACCCTCATCTGTTTTTAAGAATCGTGCAAACGCTGCGTATGGATGTTCATCAAATGGTACAGTCATAATTTTCTTACCATTTGTGCTCCATTTAAATACTGTATTATCATCTGTTAGTTTAACAATTCCAGCTTCCACACATCGGTTAGCTAAGTTGCGAAGTTTAATATCTTCGTCTTTTGCCACTTCAATAAATAGTTCTGGATCATTTTTAGCGAACAAATAACAATCTCTTTTTATTTCTTTAGAAGACATGTTAACTATTTCAGACCCTACTTCAGTCCTTAGTATAGCCTCAAGATGCTCAATATCAAGTTCTTGTACTAATTTTAATGCTTCTAATTCTAACTCTATAATACTTATATCATCAACAGCTTCTTTTACATTATCAATTTCTTCCCATAAGTTTAATCTATCTGGATGATATAATGATAATAATTGTTGTAGCAAAGGTTGTGATTTAGGCACTACAATCGCGCCATCTTGAAATACTATATGTTTAAGTTGTGCAAAGCCATCTTGCTCATCTACAAATAAAGACTTTTGATTATTTGCATATCGTATTTCTCTATTAATACCTTTAGCTTCATCAAACCACAGCATGCCTGTGCTTTTAATTTTGTATGTTAACGGTGACATACCGTTTTTAAGAATATAAGTTCTATCTTTAATTTCCCAATTTTTCATAATATAATTTAATAAGATAATAGCTAAAGGGTGGCCGTAACCACCCTCCGCTATATTAATTTACTACTTCAATAAGAAGAAGTTGTTGGCTCCTTGAGTAATTAAACATCTTTCAGACAAGAAACTAACTCTCATTTCGTCTTTGTCAGATGTATAAGCACCTCCTACTGATCCAGTAATCCAAGTTTTCATTTTTCTGTCATCAGTCTCAGAAGAACGATAACGTACGTGTAAAAATGGTCTTTTGATATTTTTACCTAAATCTTGGTCGTATACAGTAGATGTACCAGCAGGAATAATAGTTCCTTCAACATCACCAAAACCGCCTCTAGTAGCAAAATCATTTAGATATTTCCAGTCAGTTTTGTAGAAGTCATAAGAACCTCTTCTAAACCCAGAAAATCCTAGATTTAATGCCATATCCTCAGAATTGTTAAATACTCCGTAAGAAGTACCGCCTGATCCATAAGAATTTTTAGCAGCTAGTGCATCATCAATAGCTAGAGATAAAGCTCTATTGCTATAAATCATGTTTTCTTCAATAGCTCCATTCTTGTCTAGTTGCTTAAGGATATTGTCAAAGCCGGTCATATTAGACGCTAGATCTGTAGAAAGATCTGTATATACATTACCTCTTGCTTCAAGGGCGGCGAAGAAACCTTCAGAACCGCTATAACTAGCAGCAGCCGAACCGGCAGAACCAGTTTTCTTAACTGACTCTACCATAGACATTTCTAGGTAATCTTCAAATCTTAGTCTAGTTTCGTGCTCAGACTTTAGGTACCATAGGTAACCAGATGCACCATTCTCAGAAGTAACTTCAATCCAACCAATCTGAGCGGTGTCAGATCCATGGATAGCGTAGTTATCTTTTAGGATAATAGGCTTGTTAGTATAAGAGCTGTAGTCAGAATCTAAAGATCCAGCCATGCCTATGTCTCCTTTAATAAATTCAGACCCATATACTAGTACATTAGCTTTAGCATATGATGCAGCGCCTGTAACACCTGTCCAGTTAGCAGCTGTATAAGCAACAGCGGTAAAAGTTCCAGTGTCGCCAGAAGCAGCAGCTCCGGCAACAGTAACAACACCTTTGACAACAGGTCCTGTAGCAGCGCCTGCAGCGGTTAAACCTTGTACCATAATGGTTTGCCCAGCTCTAACAGCAGGAGCATCCCCTGCAGCATAAGCAGTACCATCAGGCTTAGCAGCAAAAGTAACTGTAAATACAGACTCACCAGTACCACTAGCAGTAGCGATAGCTACGTTGTCATAGCGGGTATGTAGTCTTCCTTGCTCAATCCATCTGATTTCGTCAGAAGTAGATGGCATTTCAGCTGATACCATACGTAGAAAAGAAGAGATAGAACGATTTCCGTAAATCTCAGCTTCTTTTTCGTATACATCAGGTAAAAATTGTTTTGTAAAATCAAAATCGGTAATATAATTACCTTGAAATAATGACCCCTTGGTTGATGAAGGGGTTAAGTTTTCAATGCCAGTTGTAATAGCCATTGTAATAAATTTTTAAGTTATTGTTTTAGTTTCATTCTTAGTTTAGAACTAGAATCACCAGAAACAACCTTAAACTTTTGGCCTGAAGCTGTTTTAATAACACCTTCTTGCCTTGGGTCCATATTTATATTTTTAGCTTCCTTTGCGGATTGGCGTAGAGCATCGGCACGGCCTTGCTCATAAAAATGTTCAGCTAGCTTATCTGCGTTTCTCGCGGTAAACAATGCTTTATGATAACCCTTGGCATCATTAATTTGGCCATCGTCACCTAAAAATTGTTTTACAAAATTGTTTATATCAGATTGCTGTGTTTTTGTATCATTAACATTATTGACTTTATAACGGTATTTATTGTTTCCAACTTGAAAATCAAACCCTTTAAAATCTTGACTAAACACATTGTCTGTTTTTTGTAAAAAACTTTCAGTAAGTTGTTTGCTTGATTCAGCGTTCTGTTGATATGTATTGTAATACTCTAAAGCTTCTTGGTACTCCTGAGGAACATCTGTTTGCTTCTTCAACTTGAGGTCAGCATAATATTTCTCTTTGTTTCCTTCCAAAAACTTTTTAGCATTAAATAGCTCTTCTTTAAATGCTCTTTTCTTAGAGCGTATTTCTCTTGGTTCATCTTCTTCTTCACTATATGAAAAATTATCTTCCATATATTCAGAAATTTCTTGTGTGTCCCAAGGTTTAGATTGTTTATAATATTCTCGCAATAGATCACCATCATTATATTTTGATAGGTCTCTATTTAATAAAACAAAATCTTCAACACTACCACCTGTTTCTTCCATAAACTTAACAAGTTTATCTACATTTTCCGGAAGTACAACTTCTGGCTCTGCAGGTTTTGGTTGTTCGTTTACTTGTGCAGCTCTTTCGTCTACTTTGGGTTGGTTAGTTTCTACCGTCTCCTCTTCGTCTTTGATGAGCTCGAGCGGCGAGTCTTGCTCTTCTGTTTCTTTGGCTTCGGTTTGTTCTTGTACTTCTTGCTCCACTTCTTTGCTATCTCCGGGTGCATTTTCCACAGGAACCTCCTTTGCTTCTCGCTCTTGAACGGCATCTTTTTCTTTGTTTAATTCGTCTAAATTAATTTTTGGCACTTCATCAACCTCTTTGCCTGCGGCTTCAGGTTCAATCTTACCTTCTTCAACTGCTTTATCTAAAACAGCTTGTTCTTGTTCTTGTGCTGACTTTTGCTCAACGTCTTCAGCAGCACCTTTAATTTTCCATTCTGCCATAATTTAATAATATATAATAGTTAATAATTTTTTTATCTAGGTTCAAATCTGCTAAGATCTATTCCGCCCAGAACATCGTTGCCCGCGGATTCAAAAGCTTTTTTAGGCTCAGGATTTGATACTGGCTTTTGTAGCTCTATTTGTTTTTTTGCGTCAAGCTCCATCCCTTTAAGCTTCATATTTAAATCAAATTCATATTGCATTAACTCTCGTTTCGTTTGCGCTTCTGATTCTAATTTTTGAATATCAAGTTGGGCTTGTAGTTGGGCTAATTTGCCTTTAGCTTCAACTTTCATATTTTCAGACTGCGCTTTAGCCATTTCAGCGGCTTGAGCAGCCTGAGCGTTAGCTTGCGATTGCGCTGCAATATTTCTTTCCGCTTTCAATTGGTCTGTAGCTTCTTTCTTAGTTCTTCTGTATTTTAATAATTGATTGGCTAGTTTTATATTTTTTATTTGTCTTATATCAATTATATCTTCAAGATGTATTTGATCTCTTGACAACGCTACTTGTATATTATTTTCTACAAGCTGTTTTTCATCCTCATCTGGGTCCAGCTCTAAGAAAATACCAAAGTCATGCATATGTAAATTATCCATTTCTTTTAAAGCACCCACACTAAATCTTCCGATACCTCCAATCATCGCATCCCTTTGTGGATGATACGCCAGCACGTCTTTTATTCTTACAGATATAGCTTCTGCTAAAGTACTTGTAATGTATAAAGAACTATGCAGTATATGTCTGGTTGCTGTATTAGAATTTGCCGCGGCTAATTTTTGTACGCCCACTAAAGCATATGGGTCTGGATCAGATCCGTCTCTTGCTTCATTTAATCCAGTAACATCGCGAAGCATTTGCAGATAATAATTATATGCTTGTATTAATGCTTGGCTTTGTTGTCCACCACCGCCAGGTAATTCCTGTATTGGTACTTTGCCAGGGTTCATATCGCCATCAACAGTCATAGATCTTCCTATAACTGATCCTGTTTGGAAATATAAATTTAGAGCTTCCTGCGGATTATAATTTGTGCCATTACCTAAATCAATTTCAGCTAACCCATCGGCATCTAAATAAACACCAGATGGTGTCATTCTTTGTATCACCTGCTGCAGCTTTAAATGTGTAAGCTGGATTAAATCAGCATAGGTAACCATTCTACTAACTAAACTTTCAATTTTACCCTTATACATTCTAGGGGCACTAACAACATAATTCATCATTACTTTGTTAATGTTAGAATCGGGCCTAACCATATTAGTAGCTTTTTGCCACTTTAAAAGTTTATTAGAACCTAATACTAATACACCTTCATATATAGTTTCCATAGCCTGAGCTACTCTTTCAAATCTAGTTCTTTGATCTTTAGGTGGATTAAACTTGTCATCTTTCTTTATAGCTTTTTTAGCACCAGTAGATGTTTCTTTTATTTTGTATACACTTTTTCCCCAAGTCTTCCAATTAAAGTATAATACAGTCAATGTATTTGTATCAAACGTATCATTTGAATCATTATCTACATAATCGTAATTATTATAATTAGACGATTTTTTTATAATGTCTTCAAACTCTTCATCCGTTAACTCCGGAAATTGTTTTTTAAGCTCATTAGATTTAATTTGCTTAACTTCACCAAAATAATATACATCGTCAAAATTAGGATCTTCCGTGTAAGAATATATTAAATTTGATGGATCAACATATTCTAATTTTATACCATCTGTATTATTAAATGTATGCTTGGCAGCCGCAATACCTAAAACAGTTTGGTCATAATCACATCTCTTTTTTATTTCGTGATAAGCATTTCGTTTAAAAGTATTATCAATAGCTTGCTCATGGGCCAATTCAATAGATTGTTTATAACCTATTTGCATATGAAGCTCTAACTCTTCTTTATTAGACGGTAGGTCTTCCTGCTTTACATTCCTTACATCAACCCCTAATGTTTCATCTATTTGCGTAATTAATTCTTGAGTGTTCATGTCCTCAAGCATCATTTCTACAAAGTTAGTTCTTTCTTTTACAGACGTAGGGTCTTGCGCAAAAGCTTTAACTGTAAACAATCTATCTTGCATACCGTTAACAACTATATCTACAAACTTAGGTATAATTGGTACTGGTTTCCAGTCTAAATTAAGATAAGATAAATCTCCATTTACAGAGAACTCATCTTTATATTTCTGAACAGATTGCTCACCTCTGGCATATAATCTTAGTTTATGAAAGTCCCGTTGATTTTGTACGAACCTTCCTGTGCCAGATGATTTTCTAAACCATTCGTTTTGTATACCCCGGGCCACTTCCATTCCGTAGTCCATGCTAGCTTTAGTAGCATCGTCAACCGATTGGCTGGGAAATTGGGTAACTTGTCCTGTAGCTTCTGCCATTTTTTATTGTATTATTTTACTTTTTGAGCCTTGGTTATTATATTTTGAAAATCCAAAGTCTATTTTCTTAACTTCTCTTGCAGTTTTAGATGCGTATAAATGTCTTTGGCACGCCATTATAGCAAGGCCAGAACTTATAGATGCATCAAACTTTGTTCTTTTGTTAATATCAAATTTAGCCCAGTCTTCCAAAGTTCTTTGAAAATACATTCTACCACAATCTCCGTTTTCTTTTAACCCAACGTGGGTTTCAATATAACTTTCAATTGCAGCCGCGTGGGCTTGTCTTATATCTTCTGAAGTATTAGGTATACCACCTAATTCTCTTTCTGTTACAGATAATTTATTCCTAGGTCTATCAGGTCTATTCATTGAATATCCCCTATAGCCTCTTCTTTTGATATGATATAATAATCTAGGTTTATTATTTTCAGCAAGTATTGGCATACCGTAAAATATCATTGCCATAAGTACATCTTCAAAAAATATTTCAGCTGTTTGCGGTCTAGCAACATATTCTAAAAAAAATTGACTAGACGGTACATCTGAAAGCATACTAAATGTTGTAAGCCCGTGAAGTGCACCATTAGATCCGCTGCCATCAGTTGTTCCGCTAATATCATAGCTATCACAACCAAAAGCACCTAAATCTTTATTGCCTGGGTATTTAATACCGTTTTTTACTATTATATTGTTTTGCATTTCAACCGGTGGAATCCAGGATAATTTAAATCTACCTGTTTTGTTTGGATAAAATTCTACTATAGAATCTTTAACTCCATTCTTCCAGCTAAATGAACCGCGGGTTGCATAACCCTTCATTGTCATTTCTTCGTTGAAATCTATTTGCTCGTATATTTTATTTAGATTGAATAAAGACTTTTCTATTTCATCTCTAAATGCATGCTTTTCGCTTCTTGGAAACTGCCTATAAAATTCATTTAAAGCATCATTATTCCCTTTGAGTCCATCTGCTTCATTCTCCCAATGATCGATGACTCCATGCCTGATAAGCTCTCCGTCAATTCCTTCGACCGGTTCTTCTGGATGATCGAATACAGGAAATCCATATTTGTTGATGAATCCCTCATAGTTCCATTCCATAGGTATGAACAAAGAGTATAGTCCACTAGCAGTCTGCCCATTGCGGTTTCTATTTTCAACTTTTGAGTCATTATATAATTTTTTAAAATTATCACCGCCTTTATCTAAAGCATTTGATGTTGAGCCCATCATACACTTCCCAACAACTTTAGCACCTAACCTTAAGCAGGTTTTTGTAACACGCCAGTTGTTTAATATATTATCAGGTCTTTCCCATTTACCGGATTCGTCGTGAACTAATAATTTTAGTTTCTCACCATCGTAGGAATTGTCACCTGTGTTTTTCCAGTCAATCGTAGTGTCCAATCCTTCCCCAACCTGTACTTCGTTCTGATCAGTTGCTTTGAGTGAATTTCTTGTAAGCCTCTTAGACGGTATTTTGTAGGAAAGTTCTGTTTTAGGTCTTTCCATACCATCTTGTATTGGCTTAAAGAAGAACGGGTAATTGATTGAGATAGGCACAATTTTATCGGTAAACATTTTTTTTGCGTCTCCCCCGCTTTTAGATAATACCCCAAATCTTGCGTCTTTTGATATTGTAGCTTGATTAACCGCCTCTGAGCTAGCCATAAAGGAGAAGCCGCTCCGTCTATTTTTAAGGTAGCATATTCCGTAACATCTATAGTCTGCTTTACAAGCTTCCCAGAAGTAAAAGAATATTTTATTTGATTGTCTAAACTCGGGCGCCCCAACATCAATTTTTGTCCAGTTGAGGTACATATAATGTGTTCCTGTAATATAGGTTGCTGTGCCGTTGCACATAAACCAATAGCCATCACTGCGACAATCAAACTCTGAATTAATATATTCGTAGTATTTTTCCTTAATTTCATCTGGATATAATTGAAAATCATGTATTGATTTAATTTTTGATAACGTAGCGGGTTTTAAGGTTTGCTTAAAAACTTGATCTTCAGGTTTTTCGCTATTTGAATATACTTCTTTTGGTATTGCAGGTAATGCAATACGCAATCCTTGTACTTCAAAAATTTCACCTATAGTTCCATCTTTACTTATTACTACACAATCAAGATCGTCATTATAACCGTACTTATAATTTTTTAGCTTATTATTTCTTTTTACATTTTTAGTAGACAAATGCGCAGAGTGTATAGCATATAGATTTTGTTTATACATTATTTAGCTCTGTTTTCTACACCATAAAAGCTGTCTTTAGTAGCCTTTGGCGATTCGTTCATCATTTCATTTATTTCTTCTACTTTTTGTAAAAGTGCAATAGCGTCTTCCATTGCAAGTCTGTAAGCTGAGGCTGATATTTTTACCTTTTCAGGATCCAATTCGTCTGGATCCATTCTCTTATTCATTACTTTTATTAATTCATCAATTGAATTTTCTGCAGCATTAAGAATAAGTTTTCGTTTCTTTTTTATGTCCATAGTTGATAGTTATGTCTGTTGATAAAATTCTATATAATTTTTTATCATCTATGTTAAATTCATACTCAGATTCTGGTGTAAAGCCTACAATATCCCCACAGACCAACCCTAACGAGCTTAAATAGTCGTTAGTATATGTAAGCACTCCTAAAAGTTTTTGTTCGCTCTCGGTGCTCCATATGTCTTCGTTTTCTAAAGGTTTTACAAAACAATACATATTTGGGCAATGCCATTTGCCATTTTGATTATACGCAAACAACTGATCAGGTGATACTGAGTATCTATCTTCGTCTATATAATTTCCTGAGTTTCTTTCTTTACCTTTAACATCATACCATCTTCTAAATACATTGTGATGCACTATAACTTGGTTTCCTGGTTTTATAGATGTTTTAATATTTATAGGTGTGCTTATCACCGTTCCAATTCTGTTTACAAATTCATAATCTCTTTCTGTAATTTCAGTATTTAGTATAAGCTCTTTACCTTCAACAGATGTTTTATTATTGTATCTGTCATTTGTTGATATAATATAATTGTATAATGACTTCATTTAATAATCTAAATTATATTCTATAGACACAGCCATGTTTTTATTAAAGTGTTTCCACGGTAATTGTGATCCCTTTTTTTCAATGTATATCTGAAATGAACCTTCTTGTTCAATTATGTCACAAATTTTGTGTCCTCCGTAAACTTCTTGGCCTACGGAATAATGCATAGCTTCATTTTTATAGTCTTGCCCTATGCTTATTTTCCTAATTAATTTCATTTAATTTATTTTAGTATGTCCATATAGTAGTGTCAGGAGCCCCCGAGTAACCAACACCTACATGTACAAAATTATTCTTCCTTGAAATGCCTATACGGGTAAAGCCTACTTCAATAGCAGCTTTAACTAATTTAAAAGTTGCTTCTCCACCTACACATGCAATGTCGACTGCAGCCCCATAAGCATGCTCCCCGGGTTTAGATTTCTTAGCTTCTATTGGGTGATCAGGACTTCTGTAAGTCGATGTCAATTTAATTGGATAGCCATATTCTTCTCTTAAATCATCCAACATAGCTAATAGCACTGGATCCATTTTATCAAATTCACTAAACTCAGACTCCTCAAAGTATTTCATTTTTTATTTCTATCTTTTAATTTAATATAAATATTCATCCCTGTATATAGTATTGTCATTACTAATACCACAGTTTGTAGCATGGGGTTTATGTTAGGCATAGCTGAAAATGCCACCGCTCCGACATTTACGCCGTAAATTTTTAAGTCGCTCATTATTTGTGTTTACTGTTTCCAAATACTTTTTCTACTCCACGCGAACCAAAATATCCTCCAATCACGATCGTAAGAAGACCGGTTATAGAATCTAATGGATAACCCATATACCAACCGGCTACATAACTAACTGTTAAGAATACTAAAGTTAAAGGGCGAACATTAGCAGCAAGCCAAGATCCTGAGGTTGCATCCGCTACCCAGCGTTTTGTTGTGCCATCTATTTCGGCTCTTTCAATATCTAATTTTTTAAGTGCAATTTTTTTATCTCCTTCTGACATATCAGAGCCACCTATAATAGCTTGTATTACAGAGCCTACAGGCGTATCACCTGCTATTGCACCAACGACGTTAGGAATTTTTTCTAATAAGAATTTCCCAACGCCGGTATCTTTAAAGCGTTTTTTTGCCATATTTAATTTTATTTAAATGCCATATAGATAAATGTAACCCCACTATTGTTTAAGTCACTAGCTGTTGTATTTAATGTAAATCCATTTGAATTTAAAACCACATATGTACCTGTTAATTCAGCTCCTGCACTATTTGCTATTAACTGGTCGCTATAAGGTGATGTTAATCTCTTGTCATCAAACATATACCAACTTGCTGAAGCAGATGAAGCTTTAATCATTACAAAAGCAGGTTCAAATCCTGTTACAATAGTATGACCAGCAGCACCTGTCCCTGAATAACTCCCTATCTTACTATATCCTGCAACTGAATGGAAGCAATAGTTAATTATTTCATTGCCTGTTTGCCACCAATCAGTAAAAGCGTTAGTTCCAATAGTAAAGCCCGAATATGTACCTGACATATCTGTTTTTGCATCAGTCTGATTTAACTTTAAATAATCTACACTTGTATCAATTACCGTAGTAATAACGTACCAATCAACCGCAGCACTATTTGTTCTTTTTTGGATAATAATCTCAGGAGGTGACGTGAGTCCGTGTCCTACGGAATTAGAAGCATTATTAGTTGCAGTATATTTCACAATACTAAACCCTGCGGCAGTATTCGCACTAACGGAACTTGTTATATTAGTTCCTTGAGTGTTTGATACCGCATCAGCATTTGAGCCTTTCCAGTTCCAAGCTACGTAATCTTCTCCATTAGAGTTTGTTCTTATGTGACTACCTTGTGGTGTAAAGCCATTAACATCTATATCATTAACGTGGTTTGTTGTTGTAGAATTTTCTGCTTCAGCTAAATCAGGACTTAAAAATTTATATGTTCCCCCTGTGCCTATGCCTCTTACCGAATCAATTAAGTAATGATTTGCACTTGAATTATCTCTATTCTTTATCCAAACCAAATCAGGCTGGAATCCTACATTAGAAATATATTGACTTGCTCCCGTACCCTCATACAACACAGTCTTAAAGTTAGATGTATCTACTTCAGGTTTTTCGTTGTATAGTTCTGTTACTTGGCTTGATGAAAGGGCAGCATCGTAGATTCTTACTTGGTCTATTGAACCATTCCAAGCAGTTGATGTGCTTAATGATGGTTGGTTTCCAATTATACTTATTGCAGAGCCTTGTATTGTTGCAGTTGCAGACACCGTTTCAGTATCTTGCTCCGAACCATTAACATAAAATTTAGTTATATTATTAGAATCGTCTCTTGTGAAACAGATGTGATACCAAGTAGACTGTGTTAATTGGTACGTATGAGTTAAAACATTAGTATCAGAACTTGAACCATTTCCAACCCTCACAACCCATTGCCCGTCACTTGGTCTATAAAGAGGCTCAAGTGTACCTCCATAACCCGAAACAGCATTTAATGAAAATATTCTTAATCTATTTGATGTGGTTGTATTTCCTAACTGAAACCATCCAGAAACGCTTACATCACTGGTCAATCCTGTAAGTTTAGGCAACGCTATCCTACTACTACTCCCATCAAACACCGCAGCTTGACCAAACCTTCCGAATCTGTATTCGATGTCTGTTTCTGTTCCATCGTAGCTACCTTTTTCATCCTCTGCTGAATTGTCTAATTTGTAATAAGCAAGGTTTGTAGTAGGATAGTCATTATCAGTTGTAGTTGCAGTATATACACAAGCGGTTTCTGCGTAAAGGGTTTGTATTTGAGAAGTATTTAACGCAGTCTGTAAAAACCTTATTTGGTCTAAATCGCCATCAAAATTATATGTGCCTACATATCCCGCATAATATCCTA
>Ga0070750_10000430_pt1 | contig 23430 bp, 31 predicted proteins | sample VirMetDEL_Nov_24_FD_77013 | JGI IMG/M metagenome (GOLD analysis project Ga0070750, IMG submission 77013) | Aqueous microbial communities from the Delaware River and Bay under freshwater to marine salinity gradient to study organic matter... | ecosystem: Environmental > Aquatic > Marine >...
CTTGGTGAAACTAATGCTTTCGCTCCACTTGTGGCTGGAAGTGGTTTAGCGGACCAAACTCTCCGATACAATATTAAGTATAATGATCGTTTTGAATACACGAGCGCAGTTGATTCAACTTCGCGACTATTCTCCCAGTTTACTCATTCGGAAGGTGTTCCTTTTATTACTCGCCAAGAGTATTCGGACGAAGGAATTGACGGTGGTCTTGACGGAACATTCGCCGATTACAATCAAGACCAACTTGGTGGTAAGTTCTTCTACCTTGGAACCAGACTGACCAATGGTCGTGTGGGACAGCGTGGTCTGGAAGTCCATTTAACGGGAGCATTTGACGCTAATGTTGATTTGATGCGATCTTATTGCGAGTATGTTAGAGTAGCAACCTTAAAGAATGGGATGTTTGAAATTTATAATGCGTGATAGTTTTAAGAACATACCACTTAAAAATAATTTAATATTATTATAAAGAATGGAAGTAAAAGATTATCCGAATTATTTAATTTTCAAGAATGGTTCCGTTTTATCGAAGGGTGGTAAATTTAATAAACCAAGATTTTTAAAACATTGTTTCAATACGGCTGGATATAAAGTTGTCAATTTACGAGATGGTAAAGGTGGGGGAAGACCTTGTTTTATACATAGATTGATAGCGGAACATTATATTCCGAATCCGGATAATAAACCATTTATAGACCATAAAGACAGATGTAAAACTAACAATTCAATTGATAATCTGCGATGGGTAACAAGTAAAGAAAATAATAATAATAAGAGCGAGAGAAAATTAAATAATAATAGCACAACTGGATATAAATGTATTACTAAAACGAAAAATGGATATAGAGTTTCCATTCAACGTAAGGATCTAAAACATAGAAAGAGATTCAAAACGTTAGAAGAATCAATTGAATACAGGGATTTAATATGTAAAAAACATAAATGACATTATTGACATTAAATGACATTATTGACATTAAAATGACATTTCCAGAGATTATTGATTTAAGAATGGGAGCAAATAAAATGTTCCAAGGGTTTTATAAATCTGAAATCTTAATTATGTCAAAAATATGTCATTAATCTTTTTTTATTGTTTTATTTAAAAAAATTAATCTAAATGATATTATAATATGGTTAAGATTAATTCAACTGATACAACTGAAATGATCCAGAAGTCTCGTCCCAACTTGAAGCCCAATTCAATCAAGCAATATGAAGCGCACTTAAAGAAATTACAAAAAATCTACGATACAGATAATTATGATTTTCTTTCCAATCCGTCGGAAGTAATGGATAAGTTATCTGATAAACATTATACTTCAATCCGTAATACATTAAATGCAGTTATCATTTTATTAATGGCGTTAAACGAAGACGATAAATATAATAAACTGATTGGAGATTACCAGAAGGAAAGGGACAAGTTAAATGATAAGTATTTAGAAGATCAACAGAGTGGTAAGATCTCCGAGAAGCAAAAGAAGAATTTCGCTGAATTAAGTGAAATTCAATCTATGATAAACAAAATGGAAAAGGAAATCAAGGAAAAGGAAATCAAGAAGAAGAGTTCCTTAAAAGTAAAGGAAAGAGAACTTATGACGGTTTATACAATTTATAATATTTTAATTCGTATTCCAACACGTAACGATATGGCTGGAATGGAACTGATAACTAAAACTGGATACAATAAGTTAACCGAAGATCAAATGAAGAATACGAATTATTTAGTAAAGGAGAAGTCTAAAATGTTTTTCGTATTGAATGAATACAAAACCAGTAAAAAATACGGACAAAAAAATATTGATATTCCGAAGGACTTGGAGAAGATTTTAAGATCTTATATTAAGGTTATGGATAAGAAACCGGGTGATGTATTATTTACTTCCAGCACAGGGAATGCAATTAGTAGAAATTCAATTTCGCAACTACTAATGAAAACAAGTAAGAATTATTTAAATAAGTCGATAAGCACGACCATGATGCGCAAGGTAGTAGCGTCGCACCATTTTGGACCCGATAGCGAATTCGGTAAACTAAAAGCCAAGCAAGAGAAGTTGGCGGACGCTATGGCGCACGATACGGCTACACAGAATCTTGTATATGTTAAAGAGAAGTAATTGGAGCCTTTTTAATTTTATCAACCTTAACATTTATCACTTGGGTTGGTTGTTTGAACCCATGTCCGCGATCGCGATTCTGATATTCAGTAAATAGATCTTCACTATTCTTTAACCAACCATTTTCCTTGAATAATATCTCCCAATAAAAATATTCTCCGGAACATTTCCAACATATATAAAATCTTAAAGGTTTTTCATCAAGAGAGATTCTACATCTGTTTTGATTGATCGCATTCATTAACTTAACTTTATCAAAATATAATGATTCAAGTTCCCCACTTGGGTGAATGAATTTCCCATCAATAAACTTAATATCGTCTCGGGTTTTTAATTCAACTTTAATTTTATCGGATATATAATCAAAATGTGAAAATGGATTTTCGTCTAATTCTAAATCTTTATAAAAGATCCGCTTGATATCGGCTAATGATTTTTCTTCACTCGTTTTCCCAATTTCATAGTCTCGATTAAAGTCTGGTTTTCGCATAGTTGTAGATAATATTTTATCTTTAAGTCTATTATTATCTCTACCCATTATATATATTATAAATATAGAAAAAAAACCCAGAAATGACCGCAGATCTTCATTCAAGCGTCGGTTTTAATCTAAAAGTATTACGAAAAGTGAAAAAATATAATTAATTTTAAAATTAATTCTAAAAAATCGTGTTTTTTAATACATTTAGATTAATACCGGCGCTTATATGGCGTATTTATAATATTTAAAGATTAATAATTATATATATATAAGTATATATAATGTTTATTCAAGGAAAACAGGGATCATTAAATTTATATTATAAAGATTTATACATAGCGTCATATCCACTTGGTAAAATAAAACTAAAAGACTACGAAGAAATCGCGAATGATTTAATTATTACATCAATGCGAAAACAGAAGAGAAATATTAGAGAACAGATATTTGCTTACAAGTTCTTCTGTCAATCAATGTTAACCAAGAGAATAAAGAAAAAGAAAATGACCATTGAAGACCATAGAATGTTTCTGGGTTGTATATTGGCTCTCGTGAAATTTAAAATTGAAGATCCAGATAATGTTATGTTAGTCTGTCCAAGGAAAAAGAAAAGTAAAAAGATTACTTCGTGATCTCCTGTGTATCAAGTAAAATTTTACAAGCCCGCTGAACCATATCAAACTTTTCTTTATCTGGTTCATTATTTTTGTCCGGGTGATATCTCAATCTTAATTCTTTACATTTTTGTTTTACAAGCGCCGGTGTCTCTTCACTCGCTTTCATATCCAATATTGGGTGAAGTTTCACTCGCTTCAATCCAGCCCCGAACCTTTCGTCATTCCATTCATTTAATAATTTAGTTCTTTCTCTTCTGTTGATCTTGAAACCTTTATCCGCCATTGGTTTCTTGACTGGTTTCGGTTTGTCTTCAATTGCTAAGGGTTCCTTTTTGGGTTTCGGTTGAGCCTTGGGTTTTCTTTTAGTTACTTCTTTCGCTTTTTCCAGATTGATATCCATTTTCTGTGCTTTCTTTTGCACAAGTAATTCTTTTTCATGGTCAACGCTAAAACCATTCTTATCAAGTATATCCATTATCTGTTCTCGGGTTGATCTCGGTGGGATTGTTATTTTAGAAAGTTTATTGTGAGCGGAGATAAGTTTCCGTATTTCCGCCGTGGTCAATTGACCTTTTAGTTTGCCCCGTTTGTAGACCATATTTATATATTAATATCAAGATTTAAGTTTCGTTCAATTAAAAATAAAATATTATAAATATATATTAAGTATGCATATCCACAAGAGTCATTCTAAAACGGATTTAATTGATTTAATTAATGATTTAAATCTGAATATCCATTTCTCGCACCAAGACAATAAAAAGAATATACAGGATAAATTTATTGAGTTTATTAAGGGTAATATCGATATCAAGAAAAACTTTTATAATATTAATGATAAGGACGAATTAATTCAATATTTAAAAAACCCCAATCCCAAGAAGACTCTAACTATTAAGGAAAAGAATAATGTGATGCTAATATGTAAACACATTATTCAATATTGTAAGAATAATTATGATTTATCATTATGTAAATATGATAAATATCAAGATCTTATTGATGATATGGACTATGTGAAACAATTCGGGGATATTCCTTCCGTGAGACGCTGTTGCCGACTTATGAATGAAGACATTAAGGCTGGTGGAGTTAAATTTAAACCATTGATTTCCCCACAGGTCCAGAGAGATCTTGACGAAAAAAAAACAATTAAGAGTCGCACATTCGATATATTAACAATAAGGAGAGCGAAACCCGGTGAAATGATATTAGTTTCATTTGATTAATATTTTGACATAGTTTGACATATTTGACATAGTTTGACATATTTGACATATTTTTGACATATTTATAAAAAATAAAAATATAAACCCTTATGATCTTTTATTCTATTGGACTCTTGAAACTTAATTCTCTGGAAATGTCATTTTAATGTCATTTATGTCATTTTAATGTCATTTATGGAATTGACTCTAATTCTGGCTCTGGTTCTGGTTCTGGATCCGGTTCCCTTTCCGGTTCTCTCTCTGGAATTGGTTTCTTAAATTGAATCTGTTGCTTGAATGGTTTAATCTCTCTTAACCCATTCACTATAATGGGCTTCCTTACGTTTTCATATTTCCCGTCAAACTTCTTATTAAACATCTGGATTACATCCAAGTCAATTGAAGGACTGGATTCCATTAAGTTATCATATTCGCTCCGCATTACTTTCAAGAAGTCCCGACAGGGTTTTCTCTTCCGTTGATCCAGTGATAATTCAATTTCAATATTTCTGGATAATTTCGCCCATGCTAATGCGGATATTCTATGACCTTCATAAACTTCTGAATATCGTAAGAAACTTAATAAAGTTCCAAGAATTCCACATAATAAATTTAATGATCCAACTCCCGCACTGAAACCTTGCTTGTAATCATTTGGAACATAAGAATCTGTTGCGAAATTTGCGGTCCCAGTAAGAGTTGATAAAACTATGATTGGAATTTGGAAATGATGATATTTCTTTTTATACTTGCGTTGACTGAAACTATGCAAATATTGAAAACACAAACTTACTTCACCCCATTCTGATAAAAGGTCTTCAATTTCTTCACTCCATTCTTCAACATCTTCCGGAATGTTTCTCGGTGTTTTCAAGTCCATTATATAATAATTATATTTTTATCTGATATATCCCTTAATTTTTAATTTTCTTACTTCGTCAGCAAGATCTTTATCAGCCTTACCCCAAGTCCCCGGTCCCTTCATCACGAAACTATAAATTCGACCGAATGCCCAGGCATTCGCGCTCATTTTTCCTTTGAGAGATTTACCACCCACTTTTTTGCCGTCAGACGCTCTTCGCACACTGCTTGGATTGTTCTTTCGTGCGCCAATCGCTCTATCGAAAATCTGGTCAAGAATCCCCACAGGGATTCCAGTCTTTTTTGAAATGTCTGCTTTACCGTGTCCAGTCCCTTTTGGAAATTTATATTTAGCATTATATTTCTCTTTATAAGTAACCATATATTTTTAATTTTAAGAATATTTTTTTTATGAAAAATATTTAATAAATGTTATATTATATCGTGATGTCTGAAAGGAGATCTGTTAATGTATTTGAACCTTACACCAAGAATAAACCCATTGAAGAAGTAAGGGAAACTCTTGAAAGTCTGGTTGTCGATATCAAGGGTATGAAAACAGAATTGACACGAATGAAAGAATATGTCCGTAAGTTGGAAGTCCGAGAGCAGTTGAAAGAAGAAAAAGAAAAACAAGTTGAAGCGGAATATGAAAAACCTTCTGCCGGATGGTTTTGGTAAGTTTAATTGTTTAAAATTAAAATATTTCTTATTAATATAATGGATTCCACTGAACTCCCCGAAATTACCATTTTAGTGCCGACTTGGAATCGTGCGCGATTTTTACCACTATTTGTTATGAACTTGAAGACCCAGACTTATCCCCACGCAAGGCTTAAACTTATTATAGATGACGACGGCGAGAACAAGTTCATAACAGATATTGAAGAATTTAAGAAGGCTGTTTACCCAATTAAGGTTAAATATATTACTAACAAGAAAAAGAGAACTATCGGAAAGAAAAGAAACGATCTTGTAAAAGAATGCGAAACTAAAATATTTTGTTTTATGGATGATGATGATATTTATATGGCGGATTATATTCTTTATTCTTATGTAACATTAAATTCCAATAAAGCCGGTTGTGTCGGTAGCGATAAAATGATCTTCTGTATGTCGCAGAAGAATTATGACATCCACGCAATAGATTGCGGAAATAATAAACGATTAATCCACGAAGCAACACTAATGATGACCAAGAAATATTTTCGGGCATCTTGTAAATTTGCTAATAACTCCAAGGGAGAAGGAGCCAATATTTTCTTCGGACACGAGAGAAGCGTTGTTATTACGGATATAACCAAGGTTATGTGCTGTCTGCAACACGAAGGAAATACAGTTGATAAACTTCAATTCGCGCAGGAAAATAATAAACTTCCAATGGAACTATCAGACCAAATGAAATCATTTCTGGATAATCTACTTAAAAAATAAAATATATATATAAGTATATATAATATCATGAATCAATTATCAGATGTTGAGATTTCCCGAATTCTTGAAATTTACAAAAACCAGCGCGAAAAGGATAAGATCAAGTATGAACAACGAAAGAATGATCCCGAATTTATGAAGAAGAACCGAGAACGAGCCAAGAAGCATTATGAACTAAACAAGCACAAGAGAGTCAATAAATATTCTGAAAATAAAGATCTCCAAAAGGCGAAGTGTTCATATCACTATTATAAGAACAATGATAATCTGGATAAGTTTAAGGAACGATTTCCAGAGAGATATGAATTATTAATGGTATTAATTACTTTAAGGACCAAAAGCCATTAGAATCCACTGAAACTTCATAAGATTCTTCTTCTCCACTTGAACAATCATTGTCCGTTTTCGCCATTAACTTTTCTTTTTTTGTTGGTTTGTAATCATTGTCCCTTCCAGCATTTAACAATTCTATTAAATCGGGTCTTCCGTTTTTAGCAAGTATAGATTTAATCTCTTCATAACTTTCTTCTTCCAAATCAAAAGTATGAATCTTGGACATTTATACTTTGGATAATATTTTAATTTTAAATCTTTAATTATTTAGATTTTTTTTCTTGTTCTTCCATTAATATTTCTTGCGCAACATTGAATGTAACTCTTTTGTCTTTTTGAATCTTGATTAATACAGTTGATTGCTCTCCACAATTAGCATAACTTCCATCTGGATCGTGTATGCTACACACAATTGATGCAAGTCTTAATGGTTTCGTTACTGTAAATTCAAGAGATGATTCGCTCCCGAAATAAAAATCCCCGTCTCCATTAATTTTATCCACAATACCAATGATGGGCATAGTTGTATTATTTACTTTACCCCCGATGAATGGCGCTTGTGATAGAATGTTGGATCTAACTGTGTAATAACCGCGAATCATTCTCGTTGGTAAATTTTCAGCCAGAATTTTAATGCTTTCAGTTGCTTGGACAATTGGAGCATAATAAGGAACTTTTTTATTGGATTCATATTGAAGATTCGTGAAACCCATTGTTACCGGAATCATATTATTGAATAATGGCGCACCGAATCCATTCTGGACATAAATTTTACTGTCTGCCGTTCCAATCTCCGCATTAGTGGTAACAAGTTGAAGATTATTAACATTATTATTATCTGTTTTAATTAACCGATTATTCGTTGGAGAATTAAATTGGTTGTAACTGAATCCCATCAAGTCCCATAAAGTATTTTTCCACTCTGTTTCTGTTAAATTAAAGTCACCGATAAATATTCCAGTTGAATTGTCATAAATATTCCAAGGAATTAAATTCTGATTCAATGGAAGTTTAGATAATGCTGATGGGTCAGTTGGTATTGGGTCTTTATAATAAGGCTTTCTGTCCGGTGTCCAGTCAATCATTAGTTCCGGTGGATTAATTTTATAAACCACGGCTTCCGCTTGACTTGTTGTATCCGGATAATCCGCAGAGAATAAAATATTTTTTGATCTAACGTCTTGACTCTTATTCAATGGGGTATGTAAGCCAGAGAGAGCGAAATTAGTTCCGGTCCATTCCAACTTGGGAGTTGTTGCGCCGAAATATAGTTTATTCGCGAATTTATAACCACGGAATGTTTCGGCTGCCCACCAATCAATCGGATCTACATCATAATTTCCAAGGCTACTTGCGTTCTGAAAAGATGTCTGACTTGCGCTATAACCGGAATAAGGCATCATATACAATAAACCCGGGGCATTGAAATGTAAATCGAATCCAATTTTTCTACCCGCTTCAACATTAGTTGGAACCGGATCATCTCCATCTATTGATGATAGCAATTCTGTATATACGGGGGTTCCGACTCCATTATTTACAGTTGCTCTAATTACAACCAATCCACTCGCATTGGAACTGATACAGCCATAAGAGAATTTATTTTCATCTATTAATGGATTATTGGAACCATTATAAGGATAAAATGTTTCTGCTTGACTTGAATCATAATGAATTGGTAATAATAAACTGCTAAGTATTTTAAATCTGTTAGTGGAGAACCACGCTGGTTCTATGTAATAACTATGACCCAACATTGCTTCGTCCGGTGTTTCTGTGTTAGTTAATGAAGCATTTGACCACCGATTAATATGTAACCATCTGGAATTCGTTATGTTATCCGCATCACTATAATCATTCGTTGATGATTTAAAATAGTCCCATATTTCTGGATATTTAGTTTGGGTGTCAATGAAAGCCTTAAATTTATCACAGAAATCCTTATTATAAGTAATGTCCAATGTTATATCATTAGAAGTATTTAACCAACTTTCTTTCAATTGCGCTCCACGGATTCCCTTATACGTATTTTGTCCGAATACATTAAACTGTTCATTGATTAGTCTTCCGGTTTCATAGAGATCCGGTTTATCGCACCCAATTAGATGATACTGAGATAAATAGTCCCACCCGGATGCTGTCTCGCTCGCATTAATCATATATTCATCATAAGCATTTGAAATCATATTTAAACTTGCGTTGATATCCCGAAAAATACAACCAACATTAAAAGGTTTATAAGATTCAGTCTCTATGGTTCTATATAAAGGAACTGCTGTTGTTTCCGTATAAGAAGGAGTATCGTTATCATTATAAGAGAACCGCCATATTTTTTCTTGAATTATTTTTTGAAATTGCCTTGTTATTTCATTTCCAATGAATTCAGGTGAATTAAAACCTTTCGGAATTGTTATCTCTTTTAATTCTTTATATGTGCGATAAATTCCATTCTCTGGATCTCTTGCGCCACCATTATAAAGTGGTAAATTTTCATAATTGGCTTCCGCCAATTCCCGAGTGTAATATGTATTGTCCCGCATCATAATTGTGTATCGTTTATTATCATTTCGGGGTTTCATCATTCTTTCCCCTTCGGTCTGTGACCCCGCTTCATTGACATCAATGACCCAATACATATCATTGAATGAAAAACGATCATATTCGAAATTAATGAAATGCCTTGACATTCCCGCAAGTTCGGCGTCATCATCTGACCATTGTGCATCGCTACTCTGATTCGGTCTATACCAGAACTTCCGGGGCAAGTGGATATAATTGCTTCCAGTCGCAGATTGATAATAACTCTGAGAAAAATTTAATGTATCATCTCTTATATTAACAACCTTAGACGAAGCATTACAAGAAATTGAATCATATCCAGTTGGTAAATAATTACTTGCGTTTCCATATTGGACTTCGGTAAAATTAAAAGTCTTCTGAATTCCGAGATTAACTCCCTTGATTTCAATGCTCTGGGCTTGTCCCGCTCCTTTTTCATTAACCATTGTCCCTTGAACTGATACTCGGTCTCCTGCTTCTATATGGACAATGTCTTGAAGGTTGTTCGTCCATAAAGCGAAATTTTCATTATTATTGGTTTTCGCTTCTTCTGAATGTAATCGATTACATTCAAGAACAGTGATGTCCGTGTATTGATTCATTTGATATATACTATTTATTTATTTTTTTTTATAATTTAAAAATAAATTAATTGTAAGTTTATAAATAAATGGATCTTGAACTTTCTGACGATGTAACTTCACCCACTCCCGCTCCCGCCACCACTCAATCAACTAAAAGCACACGGCGCCCAAGCGCTAAACTAACAGATAAACAGAAAACAGAATTGAATAAACATATGGATAAAATGAAGAAGGATGGAATGACTTTAACTGAACAGCGGTCTCATCGAATGCGGATGATGGCTAAAATGCGAAAGGATCCGAAACTTACAGCGAAGAAGGCCCACACTGCTGTTATGAAGAGTTAAATTATTTAAGTTTAAACCTTCGTTTAAATGAAGAGATATTTTTATCTAAATCAGTATATGCCCCCCAGAGTAAATACCTTGACAATGCCCCCGCCGACTGTGGATCATTCCAATTTTCATTCACTCGGTGACGCGCTATGTATTTACTTCGTAGTTGCTTGTCTTTATGGTCTATATAAGTGGAACCGCCTTTTAATCCAAAGTTGGTCGTTTTTAACTTCTTCCCTTCATTATCATAAAATACTGCCGTAAGCCTTTTATTTTTAGCAGTTGAAGGTTTTATTTCAAGTTTCATTATTCTTATTGGATATTTAATTTTTTCGAAATAAATATTAAAAACTTAAAAATCGAGAAAATTAAACATTAAATATTGACATTAAAATGACATATTCAAGATCATTTTTTTAGAGAGTTAATCAAGAGAACAATTCTTGGAGACTTATGATTTTATAATTTCTGGATATGTCAAAAATATGTCAAAACTACTTAAAAAAATATTATCTATTATAAGTATATAATAATGAAACTATCAACCAGTCTAAATAATTATCAAGAATATCTCAACATTGAAACTAATTACGATCAACTATTTAGCGACTTCTTATCCAGTGAACCGGTAAAAGAATTATATGAAGAAAAGAAACCAGTTATGAATTTTAATCAATGGAAAAGTCAAATGAAGAAGAGAAAGAAGTCCAAGATCAACCAGAAGCGATTGACTGAATGGATTGAAATGCGTCGGAGTGAATTGAATGAAAAGTTTAATGACATAGTTAAAATTGAAGAATTGAATAAATTAAGAATTGAAAAAAACCAAATTCAAAAGTTAGAACAACAAATGGAAAAAATGAAGGAAGATTACGAACTAAAACTCAAACAAAAACAAATTGATCATGAAAAAATTGTCAATGAAAAAAATAATCGTATCAAAGAACTTCAAGACAGTTATTCAGAATTATATCGTAAATATCAAAATAATCATATTGAAACAATTGAGAATGAAGTAGAATATCCAGAAGAATTGTATGACAGTGATTTCAGTGAAGAAGAAGAAGAGCCAGAGCCAGAGCCAGAGCCAGAGCCAGAGCCAGAGCCAGAGCCAGAGCCAGAGCCACAAAGTATAGAATACGGCATGGATTCAGAACCAGAATTATTTGAAGAAGAGATTGAAATTATGAAAAATGGTATTAAATATGATAATGAATTTTTAGACGACAAAAAGGTTGAAAAGTTTTTTAAAAGTTATGATTTCAAACGATTTACCAGATTATATGGTGAAGAATATGATCTGGACGAAATTATGGAGATAATTAAAAATGATTTTATTTCACAGGTTGGAGAACCAATAAAACAAAGTGATATTAATATTATGAATAAAGGTATTCAAATAAATCTTGAAGAAGTTGAAGTTTATTGATACAATTGATATTCTTCCCATTGTTGTTGAATAGATTTAAACTTCTCTTCGTCGCCTTCGGGTTTGTCGGGGTGAAATTTTAAAATTAATTCTCTATACTTCTTTTTTATTTCTTCTTGCGAAGCAGACCTTTTCAAACCAAATGGAGTTGGATTATGAAAATTAAATTCTTCATTGAAGAAATTTCTTCCTTCAAAGGGTTTTTCATTTTCTTCTTTTTTTTTAAATACATATGGATTTTCTCCTTGATAATGCTCGGGAATTTCTTTCCGAAAATGGTCACTTTCCTTTGTTTTGACATGTGAAAACATTAAAGGATAAGGATCAATCATAAATAAATATTATTAATATTTTTTTTTAGATTTAGAAACGGATTTTTTTGAATTTGTTTCAAAGATTTCATTTGGTTTTATTTTATCCGGTTTCTGGGCTTCAACAATATTATGTTGGAGCGGTTGCTTGTAAGTTGCTTTATTACCATTTAATGGTTTTATAATCTTGGTTTTTTTCGGCATTTATAAACTATTGAAATATTTTTTTTTATTTTAAAATATTTTTATAATATATATATTATAAAATGTCGTTAGTTATCTGTGCTAATAAGGAAATAGATGGAACCACTTCTCGCCAAGCAAGTTCAATCGCTGAACCTTGGGCATTTAGAAATGCTCTTACATCAACTTTTAAGATCCCAGCGAACGCACAGGTCGCGCTTCAATCATGTAAAGTTAATGTTGGCGGTCAGGTTGTAGTTTCACACGCAACCAATACTTTTTATCAATATTTTGGAACTCTTCTCGATACTGACGGAACGACGGCTCCACAATTAGAAGATACAATTTATCAACCGGTTCAGGTAAGAATTCTCGGAGATGATGTTAAAGTTGGAGATGTAAAGGAATTTTCTTCACCCGATTTCGCCAATCAAGTTGCTTCAAGGTTAAATGAAACAATCTATCACCCGAATCTAAAAGAAAAAGTAACTTGTGATGTCCAGAGAAATGCTTCGTCTCTTGATTTCCTTGGATACACAATTGGATTTGACCAGAGTGTCGCGAATGTTTCTGGCGCACACGCAACTGCTGTAAATCATTTTGATAAACTTACGGATGTAGACCGAAGTGGAGACGGGGTTTTTACTTATTCTGCCGGAACGGGTTCTCTTCACCGAACTTCTTCCCTTAAAGGAACTTGTTGCGCTATTTTCCCCGATGAACCATTGTCTCTATCCAAGGGAATCTTCCAAGTTAATTTATCGGGCGCACACGCAGATGTAAATGTTTCGGGATCAGAAGTCCCTTGGGCTGTTGGGTTATCCCGATACATGAATAATATTGCGGGAGTAACTCTTCAAAATTATTATCCAAGTTATTATGATGTATCTAATGACGCGGGTCTTGGATTCTGGACAAGTGATGTTACACAGGAATTGCTTCCATACTTTGATTTCGGTGTTGGAAGAAATGAAGACGGAGAATTGGTCTGTTTCCAGACAAGTTTCGATACAGACAAGGATTTTTCAAGTAAGGTTGAAATTGAATATTGGAATAATGATAACTCTGATTTCTCGGCATTTAGTGCAAGAGTGAGTGCGGACACATATACAGATGTAAGGTTTACGGCGGATGGTGAAACATTAAAGGCAGAGATCTCCGCCAATAATGGTTCGGATTGGAGTATTATATGCGAGTATGTTGCTGATGATCCCAAGAATGCTATGTTCGGACCAATCCACCAAGCGTGTTGGTGTCTTCACCCAGTATTATGTATTGGAAGCACTCCGGCGGATAAAAATTCAAGAATGGTTTTAAGTCGCCTTGATACTCCTTCATTGACTGGTTATGATGTAGAAGAGAAATTCGGTGCTGGTTGGTGGGAAACTATGGAACTTCTGGGGACCGAGAGATTATGCAGAGAAGTTGAAACAAGAGATGTTCTTATTCAAGCGGACGCAACAACTTACGCTCAACAGAAAACCAACGCTTCCGGTTATTTTAGCACATTAAGTAATGTTTTAATTATGACCGAAAATGAAATTTACACTCCTTCATACGGAGCCAATGCTGGAAATGTTCTTGGTTTCAATTCAACAATAGTTCCACAACCAGCCAATCCAGACTCTGTTTTCCCAAGGTTATACAATTCCGAATTTGCGCCAGATGTTCAGTCTTCCCAAGCAATGTTCGTGAGACTGGACAACTTCGGGCAGAATGTTTTGAACGCAATTGAATCTGGTCCCGGTGGCGGGGGAAGAAGGTCTAAAATAATCTCCCACCTTCCCCGATTCGATAATAACCAATCAACCGGGAGATTATACTTTGAACCCAAGAATCTCATTTGGATTGATCTTGATAACCCAGCAGAGTTGAATGTTAATGATTTCAGTTTATCCTTCTGCTACTCTAACGAGCAATATGCGAGAGTATTAACGGGGCAGTCCATAGTTTGCCTTTACTTTCGCCAGTCTCCCGACCATAAAAAGTAATAAATAAATCTAATAGATTAACTTATAATTTTAAAAATCTACATTTAATAGAGATTTATTGATTTTTTTAATTTTTTTTTAGATAATTTTTCTATATTTTATTATAATAATGAATAGAAAAGTTCCCCCACGAGTTCAATTTCAATATGAACCAGATCTAAAACCAGTTGCAGTGGATAATGAACCCGAAGAAGACTTCGAAACGGACATTGAAGACGAAGTTGAAGACGAAGTTGAAGACGAAGTCGGAGACCCCCCTGCGGTTACTGCGTCAGCGAGAATGCCCGAAGTTGTTGGTAAGGAAGAGATTAAAGGAGAGAATATTTTTGAATATCCGGATAATATAGCGGTAATGCCCGAAGAAGTCAAGGAAAATTTAAAATATGAAGGTATTGAAGAAGGTATTGATTACATGGAAAATATTAAGGAACCGAGTAAACCAACACCGAAAACCAAGAGCGGACGGAAACCAAGGAAACCAATGACCCAAGAACAGAAGGATAAACTTGCCAAAGCACGGGTAAAAGCAGTTCAGGTGAAAAAGGCGAAGGCGGAAGAGCGAAAGAGACAGAAGGAGTTGGAGTTGGAAGAGAAGGAATTATTAAAACAGAGAAAGGCGAAGAATTTACAGAAGTTGAGAGAAGAAGTGTCGGAATCTCCGACACCGGTTAAGAAGGTTGTTCAACAACAAGTTACTGGATTAACAAAAAAGGATCTGGAAGAAGCGCAATTTGAAGCCATAAGCAAGTATGAATTATTAAGGAAGCAACGCAAGGAAGAGAAACGCAAATTTATGGAGCAAGAGAAGCAGAAGCGAGAGTTGATTGAAAAACTAAAACCGGATAATAATGGATACAGAGCAAGAGATGCGAATGGTAAATTGAAGAATCGTTGGGATATGTGCTATTAGAACACTATAATCATAATATATACCCATTATAAATAATATGTCATTTTTGATATCATTTTGACATTTTTGACATATTTTTGACATTTCCAGAAAATATTTTTTTGAAAGTGTTTGAGAATATTTTTTCGTTGGGACTTATGATTTTTTTTTTTCAGAATATGTCATTTTTATGTCATTTATGTCATTTTATGTCATTTTTTGACATTTTTGACATATTTTTGACATTTTTGACATTTTATGTCATTTTTTGACATATTATTTTTTACCCAATGATATATAATATATTTAAACATAATTATTATATTGTTATTTAATAAATGGGATTCATATTAAGTTGCGCAACAACTCCAAGCCGTATTCAACAATTGTTACAGATATTGCCAATGATCCGTGGGAGATATAAGTATTTCGTAATCAATATATGTCAAGAATATAAGCGATTTGGTAAATTCAAGTTGCCGAAAGAATTAATTTCAATGTGTCGCCAACACAAAAGAATCATATTCAATTTCCTTACTGATTATGGACCCGTGTGTAAGTATATCGGTGGATTTGAATTCATGAAACGAAAGGGATTAAAGGACGATAAATTAATCATTATTGACGACGATACAATCTACAATAAAGATTTATTCTATGATTTAATGGAAGAAAAAAGGGAAAATAATATCACCACAGGATCTGGATTCGATTATGACGAAAATAGAAACTATATTATGAAAGAAGGCGAAACCGAAATGGTTGAAGGTTATGCTGGGATATGTTTTGATTATAATCAATACAATGAATTTATGGGGTGGTATGTCAATTTTTATAAATGTATGCAATGGAATTCGGAAGAATTATTAGATAAATATTTGAAAGCAAGTTTTCTCGGAGATGATTTTATCATATCCAATTGCTATGATAACAAGATCGCGATTCAAGGCGGGAGAAAGAATATAGTTCCCCAAGGCTTCGGGTTTATGAACGACGCGTTACATAAAAATAATGTATTCGGAAGTAATATGAACTCTTATTTATTTCTATATCAGAATATTAAAATCCTTGAAACATTTAAAATGAAATATGAATTGAATCGTCAGATTATTGCTTCTGGACTTGAATAGTAAAACTAACACAACCGTCATTACCTTTCGCGATAATTTTCTGATTATATTTTTCACAGAATTCGTCAACGGCTTGTTTAGTTCCGAATGCCCAATTATGTTTACATTTATCCATATTTAATTCATAATCATGTCCGGTAATGTATCCGCCATTTTTAACTTTTAAATATGCTAACTCTATATCTCTTTTGACACCATTATATGAATGATCCGCATCAATATAAATGATATCATATTTATTATCCGGACAACTTGCTAAATAATCATGAGAATAAGATTTATATAAGTTGATAGATTCTTCTTTTTCATATTTCTTTATTAATTCATGATATTTAAGATCCATATCACATTGAGACATATTATTACCGTCATGATCCCCACTTCCAACAATTCCACGAAATAAATCAACTCCGTCAACATTGTTATGATTACATTCTGTAATTAAAAAATCAAAAAATTCACCTTTAAAAATACCGATTTCTAAAATGTTCGGTTTTTCACATAATGAACAAATATGTTTCATCATTTCTTTTCTTGTGTCAAATAATATCATTTTTATATTATAAATATAATAATTATATATTTAATATAATAATGAAACTTTACGACGAAAAAGGAAAACTTGTCAATTGTAATGCTGAAATAGTTGAACAGAATTTAGTTAAAACTTATGTAAAACCAGACGATAAAGTATTGGAACTTGGAGCCAGATACGGGTCCGTGTCAATTGTAACTAATAAAATCATAAATGATAAATCTTCTCATTATGTTGTTGAACCAGATTCAGCAGTATGGGAAGCCTTACAAACTAATATGAAATTGAATGATTGTAATTTCAATATCATTAAAGGAGTAATATCAAAGAAAAAACTTAATGTCTGTCAAAATAATTATTCAACTTATACTTATGAAGATCAAGAATCACCGATACAATGTTATGAAATACCAGAAATAAATTTTAATGTTTTAATTGTTGATTGCGAAGGTTTCTTTGAAACATTTTACAATGAGAATAAATCATTTTTCAAGAATCTTAAAACTATCATATTCGAAAGCGACGAACCGGAAAGGTGTAATTATGATTATTTATTGGAAGAATTTTCCAACTTGGGATTCAAAATAGTTAAATGTATTGAAGAGCCAACTTGTAAAAATATGTTTCATTATGTTTTACAAAAATAAAATATTTAATAGAATAATATTATAATAATGAAAATGTTATTCTGTTCTTTATCCGATCGCCCTGAATTATCCCAACCAATGTTTAATGCTTTACAAGACTATTGTAATAAACATGATTATAAATGTGTTTTAGAGAATAAAGTTCTCTCTACGGAACGCGCACCAAGTTGGAGTAAAATAATTTTATTACAACGGGAAATGAAAAACAATCCGGACATAGAAACTATTGTCTGGATAGATGATGATATTCTTATCACGAATAAAAATATTAGATTTGAAGAACTCATCAATAATTATCCATTTGATAATATACTGGTGAGTGCTGATGTCGTATGGTCTCCAATTAATTGCGGGATATTGGTCTGTAAAAATAATAAAGAAACATATGATTATCTCACAGAAATATGGGAGTTGTGTGAGCAATATCCAGAAAAGAAATTCTCTGGATTATGGGAACAAGACATTATGGTAACCCACGCACGAATTCAATCATTAATGAATCCCAATCAGAAATCTCGTTTAACTGTTATTCCCCATAATATAATTCAATCCTTTTATAGAGATCACGATTTACCACCGGAAAAGAAATGGAGACCCGGACATTTCTCCGCACACTTAACGGGTATGCCTTTACATAGACGAATTGAATTAAGAGACGAAATATTAAGTTTAAAAAAATTAAAAAATAAATAATATATTATATTAAATATAATGCCGAAAAAAACTAAATCCGTTCCCAAGGTCTTAAAGGTAAAGGACCCAGAACCGAATGAAAAGTTTGATGACATCCATCCGAATTTACCACAGATGCCGTCTCTGTGTTTAATTATCGGAAGCGTCAGAAGTGGTAAAACTAATCTTTTGGTGAATTTGTTTTGTAATCCTGATTTCTATAAAGACAAGTTTGATGTGGTGCGATTTATTTCAACAACTTTAAACACGGACAACAAGGGTAAAATTCTAAATAAACATTTTGATTGTATAGATCATTATGAAGACAGTATGATTGACGATATTAAAAAGTCCCAATCCCAATATGAAAAAGAAGATCGTCCAACATTCGCTCTGGTTATGGATGATGTTCTTACGAAAGATTTTAAGAAAACCAATCAAGTTTCTTTTTTCTCAACCAGATTCAGACATTACATTGATTTTTATTTAATTGCGGTTCAGTCTTTCCGTGCCGTAGCCGGTATGATTCGCTCGAATGCGACAGACATTATCATCCATAAACAACAGAACACCAAGGAACTTGAAAAGATTGCGGAAGAATATGCTGATTTAGTGGGCGGTCAAGATAACTTTATGAAACTATATGATGAAGCCCATAAGGATCGTTATTCCTTTCTATACTTGAAACTCTCGGAAAATCCAGCCCAAGCATTCATTCGTTTTGAAAAACAGATCTACCCAACGAGAGATTCAGATGAAGCGGAAGAATTAGAATTAGATTAAAAATATAAATTATTTTTTTTTATCTCTATTTTTTAATATTATCCATAATATAAATATTATGGATCTGTATGGAACTTCGGCGCAGGCAGTCGCAATGGGTAATATGCGAACCCAAGCGGTAAGAGATTTAAATGAAAAAATTCGTCAGCACAATACTGATGTAGCAGAGAAGATTCAAGGATTAAGGGAACAGCAACAGAGTGCGAACACAATTCTTGATATTGAAAACACCGGAAAAGCATTATGGGCTGGGTCTCACATGCCCGATAAAATTAAATCATACAAGGATTGGAAAGCAAAGAAACAAGCGGGTCAAACCAATTCAACCAATCCAGAACAAGAATCAAACCGAACTCTCCAACAGAATGCTGATGATAACACACCCCACTCCCAAGCAACAACTCCGGAACAGAATCCAACTGAACCCCCTGCGGAACCAGTAGCAGAAGGGTCCCCAGCGGGAGCAAGTGTAACGGAAGAAGCGGGGGAAGTCGCGGAAGGTGAAGGATCAAAATTATCGAAGGGATTAACTGGTGCGTTAGAAGGTGAAGTTGAAGACGGCGCACTTGGTAAACTTGGAAAAGCATCTGGGGCAATTGGTGGATTAGCACAGGGAAGTCTTGATTTATATAATGATTTTAAGGGTGGACACGGGTTCCACCTTGCGGGAGACAATTGGGAAGAAAAGACTGGTAACGCTCTCAATCTGGCTGGTTCAATTGCGGATGTTGCCGGAACATTTTACCCCCCACTTGCTCTCGTCGGTGGAGTGTTAGATTTAGCATCTGGTGCTTTCTCTGAAGTTGGTGAAAAGGTTCAAGAAGACAAACAATCTGACGAGTTACAGCAAAAGCAACAGCAAGACACAGTGCAAGAAGTCGGAGCCGGAGAACAGCAAACAATTGTGACTGGAAGAACCGAATAAATAAATAATAACTTTTTTAATTTTTTTTTATTTCAATTTATAATATAAATTTAATTATAAATTATGTCTATGTATTGGAGTGCCGATTCAAGTGTGCGCGTTGGCGAAACCAAGATCTCTGTTCCTTCTGAAAATGGTCTCTCTTATTCTCCGGGTCAGAAGGTCCAGATTTTCGTTGATCCTTCAACCCGTTTTATGGACGGTCGGGAATCATACCTTAAATTCAATGTAAAACTCTCGCTTCCGTCGGGTGGAACTCCCACTCGTCTTCAATTAGATAAGTGTTCTTCAACTTTAATCAAGAATATTAGAATCTATGATGGTTCTCGCGGTCAACTTTTAGAAGAGATTTCTTCGTATGATTCTTATGTTTCGGTGAAGTATGATTACGATAAGGACAAGAACTCGGAGAACCGACGCGCTCTCCTTGAAGGTTGCGCTGTCCATACCCCCGACAACCGCGGAACAATTGGAACTTCCAAGACCCCAATGGCGAACACCATAACCAATCCTTATTTCAAGAAGACCAGTGGAAACCAGACCACCGCTTTCTCTGACACCGATTTCCTGAATGCGAAGGTAACACTTCCACTCCACACTGGTATTTTCGCCAATTCGGAGACCATTTTCCCAGTATTTATGACTGGTGGTCTATACATTGAGATTGATCTGAATGAAGCCCAGCATGTTATCAAGCAATTAGATTCGGTTCTCCGTGATACCCGAACCCCACTCAATCCCCACTTCCATTCGCTTAATGGTTCAAGCACTCCGGACGACTGGGTCAATGGTTCTGGAACAGATACATTTTATGTTGGGACAGCAAACAACTTGGATGGTTCAAGCCGTGTTGACCGATTCCCCTTCGTGGTTGGTGAGACTTTCAAGTTCTGTAAAGAGTTTGAGAATGCTTCGGGTTCAACCTTCGATGCTGAATTAGTTATTTCTGAAATTAATCTTTCTTCAAACGCAAGTGGTGGAGATGGATTGATTGAAATAAAAACAACGGCAAGTGTTACCAACAATGGTTCTGATATAGACGAGAATTATGTTATGTATTCAACTGCGGTTGCTGATTCGGCAACTTATGACGCAAGTTATGAAATTACCAATGTTGATTTAGTTATTTCCCAAGTTCAACTTGATCCCAATTATGAAAAGGGAATGATGGCGAAGGTGAGAGAAGGAAAGGCAATTGAATTTGATATCCATTCTCTAACGAATTACAAGCACAGCATTCTGGCTACGGACCGGCAAACAACCTTCCAGATATTCGCGCAGAATTCTCGCGCCAAGTCTCTCCTTGTTGTTCCAACTGACGCAAGTGTTTACACTTCCGCCCAGTATATCTCTGGATCGGGAACTTATGCAATCAAGGGAACCGGACACGGAACCGCAACCGGTAAGGACGACGACGATTGCTCGGTAACTTCCACACGCTCTGGATACACTGGAATCTGTGACGAACTTTCTTCAATCCAATACACTATTAATGGAAAGAGAGTTCCAAGTCGGGAAATCTCCACCAAGAAGATTGCTACGAAAAACTCCATTGATGCCTTCCACATATATGAACTGGAAAAGACACTTGACAATTCTATGATCCAGCCCAAGTCATTCTCGGCATTTATGGATAATTTCGTATTCGGTCGTGGTTTCAGTGCTGGCGGTCAGAATGGTGCTATGGATTTACGCGGTAAGGATCTTGCGGTCATTCTTAAATATCTAACGGGAACTCAACCAACCAAGCCCAAGTTGTTCAACTCCTTTGTGTTCCATATTCGCCGTCTGGTCCTGCGTGATGGTTCGGTGGATATTGTTATATAAATCAATATTCAAACTTTTTTTATTAATTTTTTCTTTCAATAATTTATATTTTTAAAAGTATAAATGAGTTCTTCTTCTTCGCGTTATATTGAGATAAGGCCCGATAATATCCCAGCCGACGGCAAAATCTCCTTCAAGAATGGTTTTCCCGTTCTTTCTTTCACTGTTTCTGCGCAGGACGGTATTCTTGACCCAAGCACTGTCCGAATTATCGGAGAGTTCAGTGCTTTCAAGGATAACCTTACGACACCCACTCCATTAATCAATGGTGACCATGTAACAATGAACAATCGCCTTGGAATTTACAATGTCATTGAATCTCTAACCATTAGAAGCCAGAAGTCCAAAATGATCTGCGAGAACATTCGCCACTATTCAAAGTATCTCCAAACATACAAGGCACTAACCAGTTCGGTAGCGGACCAGCAGACTTTCCTTTCGGAAGGTTGTTTAATTGATCCCAACCCAACTACATTCCGCAAGTCGGTTATGGAGTCTAACGCATCAAATGTTGCCCAGACGAATTCTTTCTCCTTCCATGTCCCCAGTGGATTTATGTCGTCGGGAAATATGATTGATCTTCGACTCGACGCATTTGGGGGGGTCCAGTTAGAATTTTTACTTCAACCGGATTCAAATGTTCTATACAGCGTCAATGCTTCCACTGCTGGAATCGGGGACGCTCATTATGAACTGAAAAATCTAAAATTAACCTGTGAAGTTATGGACCCAGCGGATACTCCTGTAAGTGAAGAAGGTTCAATGGAATTCTCCACCATTACTTCTCTCTACACTTCAATCAACTCTACCAATGCTCAAATCCAGTATTCTCTTGCTCTTCGTCAAGTCCAGTCTGCGTTTATGACATTTATGCCCGTAAGCAATATTAATACTCTTACGCAGGACGGTCAAGCAACAACTTATCCTTCGGGTGACGGAGCATCTCTAACTGCTCTCGCCAAAATCAAGCGTGTCCAGTTCTTAAAGGGGGGTGTCAAATATCCAGCAGACTTTGATTTCGTAGCCAACACAGAATCTCTAAACAACTCCGCAACAACTCTTCCGGACCCAGAAATTGTAAGGGGTCTCGCGGATGCTCTGTCCCCCGGTATTGGTTTTGAGCGAACTGCTATTTCCCCAATTAATATGAATCGCGATTACAACCTTGGAACGGGAGTTGGTGTAGAGACCAGTTACATGAATGTTCCGGAAGGTGGGGCGATTATGGGTCTGGGTGTGAAATATGGTATGGGTGGCGGGGAGAATTTCAGTCTGGAACAGTGGGGTGTGTCTATTGATTCGGACTTGAAGAGCGACAACCCGATTGGAGTTTACATTTTCATCAAGTCTCTTGCCCAGTTAGTTTACAATCGTAATGGTGTCAGTCTGATGCAGTAAATTAATTTATTATCTATACCCCTTTTTTTTAAAATTTTAATTTCATTTTTTTTATTATTCATATAAATATAAATATGGATATGGATTCTCAACCCGCACAGAGCGCACCAGATGAAGGCGATACCCCGAACTTTCTTATGCTGGATCAGATTCCAGTTAATTACATTCAGCAATTAGA
>Ga0070750_10000447_pt1 | contig 23007 bp, 35 predicted proteins | sample VirMetDEL_Nov_24_FD_77013 | JGI IMG/M metagenome (GOLD analysis project Ga0070750, IMG submission 77013) | Aqueous microbial communities from the Delaware River and Bay under freshwater to marine salinity gradient to study organic matter... | ecosystem: Environmental > Aquatic > Marine >...
AGTAACAACATTACCATGGCGTAATATCCACGAGTTGTCATGGTTGTCATTAGTCTTTTCATATAGACTTCGATTGAGTGGCACTGAATTACAGTTATCAATATGACCGTGACCGAACTGCTTATCGTATTGTATTGCAGTTTCATTCAGATACATAAAGCCTCCGTGATATGGATCCATGTATCGTTTATAGATACAATGACACACATCTTTTGGATTGTTATTACGCTCGAAAGCAGCTTTGAAGACTTTATGACAATGACTACAACGAGTATCGACTAATGGACTGTCGCATTCTCTATTGAAGTGACGAGCGATATCTAGACGATTCTCAATAGGCACTTCAACGAAGACGTAGTCGGTTGCATGATCAATACCTAGTAGCACTTTCTCTGAATGCGATACTAGGGTTTCAATCGCTTTATCAACGACTGTTTTCTTTGGTTGCATAGCTGATCCTTTCATTTAACTATGTTGGCTATTAATATTACTTACAAGGTAATATTAAAGAGATTATTTTTAAATTATGACAAGGAATTTAGAAAATAATATTATGCAGGCAGCATTGTGGGAGCTCGATATTGGTCGGGAATCACCCAAAAGGCATAGTAATCTATCCTATACGGGTATATGTCTAACCACCCCGGCCCCTCTTCTCTCTAATAGGAGACACTTCGGTACGTCGGAGCACAACGCGGTCCCGCTTTTAAAAACAAGGACTCCCTTTCGGGAGCCCTTGCTGCACCTAAATTAGTCAAGAACCTCGAAGCCGTCAGTCTTTTTAGCTTCTTCTTTCTTGTCTTCATCAGACTCTATGTCTAGATGCTCATCCTTTTCTTCTTCTATTTCAGATGATAACTCATCCAAGAAGTTGTCGAGGTTGTTCTTGCTTTTCTTGCCTTTCAGCAATTCAGCTAGAGCATCTTTGACTTTACCTTTGGCAGGCACGAATCCGTTGAAGGAATCCATGTCATTTGGCATGATACCTTCGATGTCCAAGTCTTTCACACAAGCCTTGTTCGAATGGTTATGTATGTCAGAGATACGACTCCATGTTCTGGTGTCGATGATCTGGAACTGGATAACCAATCTACCTGATCGCCATGCATCGTAGAACTTGCTGTTAGCAAATGCAAAATACATGAACCTCAAGGCATGCATCGGGTTCTTGAAGAAGTTACTAGCTCGATCAAGACCTTCGATCTTGTGGAACTTCTTAGACACCTTGTTATCGGCTGCCATAGGCGTTACGTTATATTTGTCGGCCATGTTGGACCTCCTATATGTTGGCTACAACTACGTGTAGCAGGTTGATCATACAATGTTGTAACATACATCATATGATATATTATATAGATTATTTTTAAAATCCCTAAGGATTTTAGAAAATAATAATATGCACTAGCAGATGAAGGTAGCCGTAAAGGCCACAGCGGTGGCCGACAACGGTGGTCTCCCTTTTAAAAACAAAGGCACCCATTGAGAGTGCCTTTGCCAACCTTGAAATTAATCAAGTATATCTTCCAAAGAATCGGAAGAGGTTTCAACCTTCTTTTCAGAGGTTTTATCCTTCTTCTTCTTCTTTGGAGAAGAATCGAGTTCCGCTTGCAAGATCTCGATTGCAGCAACGATTGCTTTCTTCTTACCTGTAAGGCAAGCGAAAAGCACAACTGCAAAAGCCTTGCGTTTCATTACGAAACCATCATGACCTTTTGGGTCATTTGACATGATTCCGCCGAAAGGCTCGTTAGCCACTACATGGTGACGATCCTTAAGAAAGTCAGCGTAGTAGGTTAACGTTGCAGACGAAGACTGCTTGAACAGCTTCTTCGATGCAAGCAACGAGTAAACAACTCTTGCAAGTTGATACACGTTCTTTGTTGTATTTCGAGCCATGTTGGACTCCTTTCTGCGCTATTGCGCTTTGTGCAGTTACAACAACTGCGGTTAATACACGACGGATTAGTAATTAATCACATCGAGTTATATATAATAAAGTATAAGAATATAAGTTATTATATATTATATAGATTATTTTTAAATTATTAGAGAGTAAGTTAATGAAGAGAGAGTAAGTTAAGGAAATAATTTAGAAAATAAGATACGAGATATAGATTTAAAAATATTATTAATGGAATAAATAATATTTTTTAGATATAAAAAGAAGGGGGGTATAAAAATATAAGGGGGTGTATATATATAGGCGTATTTTTTTAAGTTTATTTAAAGAAGTGTCCCCTAGTAGAGATAACAATTGGTTAAATTTTAACCAGGAGGTATAATGATTCTCTACAATGATCCCTGCGATGATGTAGGTATTAGTGTTAGTGATTGGATAAAAAGGATTAATAATGAACAAAAAACATTTAAAGCAGGATTTGATAGTACTAGGCGTGATAGCGGTAATCATCTTGCTAGCTATTGGGGTTCATTATGGACAATAAACAAAAACTTGCCATCATTAAAGAAGCACGAAGAAGAAAACTCTTATCAAGATACGAAACCGACTTTGAAAGATTCGCAAAGGATCAAGTCAAAATAATAACAAAAGATGCTGCTAAGGGGTTTACTCCATTCTTATTTAATGATGCACAAAAAGAAATAAACAGACAACTAGAAAAACAATTAAAAGAAAAAGGCAGAGTACGAGCACTTGTATTAAAGGCTCGTCAACAAGGAATATCTACATATTGTACTGCTCGCACTGCATGGAAGAGTTACTTTACTCCTAATGCAAGATCTGTGGTAATGGCTCATGACAGTGCTACTTCTGATGCTTTATTTAGCATGAGCAAAAACTTAATAGAAAGAATGGAAAATGAATTCAAACCTCCTTTAATAGCATCAAACGCAAAGGAGATTAAATTTGAGCATAACAATGCAGGATATAGATTATATACGGCGGGTTCTCCAGAAGCGGGTCGTGGAACTACCCCTACTATTGCTCACCTTAGTGAGGTGGCCTTTTGGACTTTTGACGAGAAGATTCTTGCCGGATTATTCCAAGGTATCTCTCAAGCTGAGGGTACCGAAGTTATACTGGAATCGACAGCCAACGGTGCAAAAGGAGAATTCTATAGGCTTTGGAAGCAAGCTGAAAAAGGTTATTATAGAGGTGAGTCAGAGTACATACCTATATTTCTACCTTGGTATATCACTTCTGAATATAGGAGAGAAGCTCCGGAAAATTTTGAACCTACTGAAGAAGAGCTTAAACTCATTGATGAACATGGACTGGACTTTGATCAGCTATACTGGCGTCGTCTCAAGATTTCTGAGTCGGGTGAAAGAAAATTTGTCCAGGAGTATCCGAGTCATCCTGAGGAAGCCTTCTTAGTTAGTGGCAGCAGTGTATTTGATTTAGGTAAATTAAACGCTCTTGAACCCGTACCTTATTTAAAGAAGATGAGATTAGACTTAGATTCTAAGTTTTTTGAAACTACTAACGAGGGTGACATTGAAATCTATGATTATCCTAACCATGAAAAAGGATATGTTATAGGAGCTGATGTTGCTCTTGGAGTAGGTAAAGATTATTCTGCTTCTATTGTGCTTGATGAAAAGCGCAATATAGTTGCAGTATATAGAAACAATAGAATAGATCCTAGCAAGTTCGGAGACTTTTTATTCTATCTAGGAAGATATTATAACAATGCTTTGCTTGCTGTAGAATCTAACTCTATGGGTATAGCTACACTACAGAAGTTAGATGACATGGGGTATATAAATTTATATAAGCAAACAAAGATTGCTAACGTAAGTAGAGAAGAAGGAGAAAGATTAGGCTTTAGAACTACTACAGCAACTAGAAGTACAATAATAGGAAACTTAAAGAATGCTATAGAAAACGAGGACGTATACATACCTAGCATTGAAGTTATCCAGGAACTAAAAGACTATATAGTAAATGACCATGGGAAAGCAGAAGCAGCTCCAGGATGTTATGACGATTATGTAATGTCTCTTGCTATTGGATTAGAAGTACTGCGCTCTCACTATGATCGTATAACAACTAATAAGGTGCCATGGAACCAAAAGTTTTCAACGACACCTACAGATAATACGAGGTGGATATGATACTAGAAACTGCACTTATGTGTATGGCTGCTAATATATATCACGAGGCAAAGAACCAATCTATGCTAGGGCAATTTGCGGTTGCTCAAGTAGTAATGAATCGAGTAGAAGACCATAGATACCCTAACACAATCTGTGAGGTTGTAAAGCAGGGTTTAACATATAAAAACGGAAAGGTAGTAATAGGCAAATGCCAGTTTTCCTGGTACTGCGATGGAAAGTCTGATGAACCTAGAAGAAAAAGTAAAGCATGGAGTAACGCTATAAGACATGCATCTATAATAATGGGTGAAAGTATTAATCTAGACGTAACCGATGGTGCTACTCACTATCACGCAAGCTACGTTAGGCCATCATGGGCTAAAACAAAAACACGAACAACGAGGATTGATAAACATATATTCTATAGGTGGGAGAAGTAACTATGAGTAAAAACGTTAAGCTTTCTGTAGGAAGAGGTGAAAAGAGATCAGTAAAATCAGGAGCTGGATTAACGGCAAAAGGAGTAGCAAAGTATAAACGCGCTAATCCTGGATCTAAACTAAAAACTGCTGTAACAGGTAAAGTAAAACCTGGAAGTAAGGCAGCAGGCAGAAGAAAATCTTTTTGTGCGAGGTCTAAGGGATGGACCGGCGAAAGAGGTAAAGCTGCTAGAAGAAGATGGAAATGTTAAAGTGTCCCCTATTAGAGAATTTTATAAAAAACAGTGGAGAGTAACATGAGTAGAGGTGGCAATTCACATCCAAACTCACTAAAGAACCTGCGCCCCTTCACTCGTGAAGGTGCGCGCGCGGGCCAAAAAAATTCGGTAATTGCGCGTAAAGCTAATAAAGAAGCGCGGGAAGCTTTAAAAGTAACGCTAAAAGATTGGCAAGCTTTAAAAGATGAAGTGAAAGACGATGCACCAGCAGCATTAGATGTATTAAAAATAGCAATGACAAAAGCATTAGCTGCTGAAGATATGGATGAAGCAACAAGACTAGCAACAGTATTAGCTGAGTTTGAAGCACCAAAATTACAAAGACAAGATATAACACAAGTCACTCAGACTTCTGATATGACCGACGAACAACTACAGAAAGCTTTAGAAGATATGGATCTTGAGTTTACTGTAGAACCTAAAAACTTTAACTAATGGAACCATATGAGGAATTAATGTGGAAGATACGAAATCCTTACAAAAGGGTAGCAAGTACAATGAATATGACGAGGACGGAGACGGAATTGTTACAGATGAAGAACTCAGGCATGTCAAAGAAATTAAGGAAGTCGAACATAATTTACGGAAACAACGTGCACAGAGACGAATGGCCACTTGGACACTTATCGGAATGGGTGCGTTCACGGTGGTAATGTTTGTTTTACCTTTAGAAAGAATAGCTGCATTAGCCGATATTAGTAATTTATTTTATATTAGTGGCGCAGGTATAGTAGGCGCATACATGGGTACAACTGCTTATATGAGCAAAAAATAAAAAGGAAAGTTATGGCTTTTAAATTATCACAAAGATCGTTTCAGAAACTAGTTGGCGTACACCCATATATGGATTCTGTTGTAAGGAAGGCTATTGAATTAACTAAAGTAGACTTTGGTGTTATATATGGTGTAAGAACCGTAGAAGAACAAGAAAAGCTAGTAGCTGCTGGCAGATCACAAACTATGAAGAGTAAGCATTTAAAACAAGATGATGGCTATTGTCATGCTGTAGACTTAATGGCATATGTAGACGGAGAACCTTGTTGGGAAATAAATGTGTATGATGATATATGTGATGCAATGAAAGAAGCAGCTAAAGCACAAAATATAGCTATTAAGTGGGGAGCTGCTTGGTCTGAAGGTGATATTAGAGACTATCCAGGCACTGCTGAAGAAGCTATGAATAAATACGTTGATCTAAGAAGATCACAAGGAAGACGCCCGTTTATAGATGGGCCACATTTTGAATTAATACTTGATTGATTGAACCCAGGAGCGGATCATGCCAGAAGATAAAACATATATTCAGCAATCTGTTGAACAAGATATAAAAGACCAGAAAAAAGAAAAACATGAAGATCGTGTTTTACCAAAGCCTGGAGAATACGACGGAATAGATTTAGAAAGAGCAGCTAAGATATACTCTCCTATTGGAGGTAAATATTAATGGCACAAAGTTACGGTTATAAAGAACCAGTAACTGATGAACAGCTTATTAATATGATAGAGCAGGGTGTTCAAAGTAGTACTGGTGATTTTTTAAATAGTTCTGATCTTGCAAGAGAAAGACTGAAATCAACATATGAATATGCTGGCGTGGCGGCTGATCATCTATCACCACAAGGAGTTTCATCAATAGTTGATACTTCTACAACAGAGGTTATTGAGGCTTATACTGCTATACTTTCTGATTTATTTTTATCTAATCATAGGTTAGCTAGGTTTGTGCCTTATGATGATAGTCCAGGAGCTTTTAAAGCTGCAAGAGACGCAAGTGATGTAGTAAACTACTGTATATTTAAAAAGAATAATGGCTGGGAGTTTTTATCTAGCTGGATTAAATGTTCTTTGCTATGGAAAAATGCAGTATGTAGATGGGATTACATAGAAGATTATGATTATGTGTTTGAGGATTACGAAGAAGTAACTCAAATGAAGCTTGACGAAATTTTATCTGATAGTACTGCAGAGGTAATTGGTGAATTAAAATACCAAAACAGAACTACTAGTATGGATAACGAAGTAAACAACGTTGAGCTAGTATATAAAGACGTACGAATAAGAAAGAAGATAGATAAGTCTAGAGTTAAGTTGGAGTTAGTTCCACCTGAAAACTTTAGAATATCAAGAGATGCTACAGAAATAGAAGATGCTCAGTTTGTAGGTATACAGACTCAGATGACTAGATCTGAAATAAGAAAATATTATCCTGACGTAGTTGATGATATTGATTTTGATAATATGCACGATACTTCATGGTTAGGTTCTGCAAAATACTCACAAGATGTAGCAGCTAGAAAAGCTGTAACAGGACAAGAGTATTGGCAAGGATCTGTTGAACAACATGAAGTACCGTTAGAAGCAAACATAAATGTGAATGTAACTGAATGCTGGATTGAAGTAGACAGAGACGGAGATGGCATTGCTGAACTAAAGCACATAATGACTATTGGTAACCACATTGTTTATGAAAACGATGTAGAAGAAATACCACTAGCATCTATTGTGCCTATTGATATACCGTTTGAATTTTATGGTTTGTCAATGGCAGACTTTACAAGAAGCTCAACATTAGCTTCTACAGCAATACTAAGAGGTTTTGTAGAAAATACATATCTTACAAACTATGCTCCTAAGTTAGCGGATCCTAATATAGTTGATTTTTCTGCTTTACAAAATATGAAGCCAAAGCAGATAATACCTACTAATGGTAATCCACAAGCTGCAGTTTCTACTTTACCACCTGAAACTATATCTACTGGTACTGTGCCTTTACTAGAGCATTTGCAAACTATTAAAGAGCAAGCAACTGGTATGAGTAAGACTGTACAAGGTCTTAATGACACATTGTACGTTTCAGGAAATTCAGAACAAAAGTTCGCCGCTGTCCAATCAGCAGCCCAGAAGCGTATTCAACATATTGCGCGGCGTTTTGCGGAAACAGGATTTAAGCGGTTGATTGCTGGAGTCTACGAAACTATGCACAAGAGCATGAAGCGTAAAGTTTCATATAGCATGGATGGTGTATATAAAACCGTAGATATGAACGCACTTCCATCTAAGATGGACGTTGAAATTCTTCTTGATATAGGAGAAAATAGTAATAGTAACAAGTTACAAAAATTACAAAAAATAGGTGCAGAAGTTCTTCCAGCTCTTAATAATAATGGTGCAGGTATAGTTATACGACCTGAAGCACCAGCTGTTTTAGCAACTCAAATAATAGAATCCATGAATATGGATAGTAACGATTTCTTAGAAGATTACAATACTGAAGAGTTTAGACAACGAGCAATGGAGTCTGTTGAAAAGCAAACAAAAGACGCTGAACTAGCAAAGCAGCTTGAGCAACAAAGAGCTGCTGCTGAAGTTGACTTACAATCAGCAAATGTACAGTATACTAGAGCTCAAGCTAAAAATACAATGGACGATAATGCTAGACAATTAGCAGTCTCTATTGATAAACATTTTCAAGAATGGGCAGATTTAAATATTAAAGCTGTCAAAGAAGGAACGCAAGTGCCACAACATCCTTCTTATAACGAAATATTAATGATGGCACAACAAATATTAGGAGGACGCCCAAATGGGAACAGTAACAATTAATGCTTCAGGCGTTGGCGCAGCTCAGTCAGGAACAGTAACTACTGCTGGCGGATCTGGTGGAGGTATTATTATGGTAACAAACCATAGTGATGCTACAATAACGTTTGATGTGGCGACTGCTGGTACAGTAGTGCAATCAGATTTAACAATAGGGCCTAAGGACTACCAAATAGTCACAGGTCTTAACAATGGTGCACAAACCTTGGTGAACTTAAAAACTTCTCATGGTACTGCTGCACAAGTTAACGAAGTAGTGTACAATACACTAGTAACCTAAATGAATAAGGAAGCTATGATAACGCATACTGTTATGGTTATCGGACTTTGCTTATTCATTTATTATCTTGCTTTTTAAGGAGAAACAAATGAATAGACATTTAGAAATTATAGATTGGTTTAATAATTACACACCTTATACTATTGGCTTTGATAGATTGGTGGAACGATTAGCCGCAAATACTAACACGGATACTTATCCTCCGTTTAATATTATAAAGGAGGACGCAGAAAACTTTAAGATAGAAATGGCTGTAGCTGGCTTTGAAAAATCTGAAATAGATATTACAGTAGCTGACGGTATGCTATCAATTAAATCTGCAAAAGAGAATAAAAACGATGATGATAAACTTTACAGAGGTATTTCTTACAGAAAGTTTAATAAAAAGTTTACGCTAGCTGAAGATGTAATCGTAAAAGACGCATCACTAATCTGCGGATTATTAACTATTAAACTAGAAAAAATACTTCCTGAAGAGAAGAAACCTAGGACTATTAAAATAAACTAAGGATTATTATGGACCAGTATAAGAAAGCAGCCGAGACGAGGCTAAATAATTCTGCGTCCCATGGAAATCATAAAGTTCACCCGGAAGAACTAGCACGAAGAGCCCACACCCGTGGGCACTTTGCAGCTAAAGAACGAGATGAGTTTTTTGATCAAGTCTATGGTGATATACTAGTAGAATATTTTATGCAATGGTTAAAAACCGAGCCTCACGAAACTAAGTCTCGAGAGTTTTTATATGCATCTGCTATGGCGCTAGGTAGTGTCAAAGAGAAGATGATTGCTTTCGAAACTTATGGAAAAAACATACCACACATGAAGGAGAATAGTAGTGAGGGAGATAAATAAATCGGAATTATTGTATAATATCGATAATATGATAAATACATTAGAGTATGATTCAATGCGATCACCAGGTAAATGTAAAATAAATGCAAGTTTATTAGTTAACCTGTATGCTCTTAAAGATGTATATTTAAAGGAATTAAAGAATTCAAAAGCAGCCCCTAAAAAGGAGGTAGCAAATGGATAACAATACAGAAGCGCAAGTGGACTCTACCCAACAGGATGACTCCCAAGCCGATGTAGGTCGAACAGAGGAACAGTTGCTGGCTGACATTGTTCGTAATTCGGATTTTGTTTCGAATGACGAGGAATCTCTACCCGAAGAGCAAGTACCTGAGTTAGACCCGGAAAAATCAGATTCAGAGACCCAAGAGTCTGAGGAAGCCGTTAGTGAAGAAGTTGAAGAAGAGGTTCAAACAGAAGGTGAAGAAGTTCCAGTTGAGGATGCTGCGACTGCCGCTACCCAACAATCTGAAATTTACTCGCAAGATGATTTGGACTTAGATGCTAAAGTTTCTGTCAAAATTGATGGACAAGAAACTGAAATATCTTTTGGTGATCTTATTAAAGGTTACTCTACTGAACAATCTCTTTCTAATAAGGGTCGAGAGCTTGGAGATGCTAGGAAAAAACTCGAAGCAGAATTTCAAAGTAAACTAACAGAGCTTGACAATATGTCTAAAGCAAGTGTAGCTGTACTTTATTCTCAAGAGAAAGCCAAAGCAGATCAATATCATGAGCTTGAAAAAAAGATCACTGAAGCACGTACAAGTGGTGATACTTACAATTTAACTGAATTAAAAGATCAACGCGAACAAGCACAAAAGGAGTATTGGGAAGCCAGACAACAACGTGAGGGTTTAGGACAGGCTGTTCAAAAAAGCCAAGAAGAACAATTACAAAAGGAATGGCAAGCTTCAATATCTCATTTTAATGAAACAATACCGACGTTAATACCTGGATATGATGAAAGCAAAGCGAAACAAATTCGTGAGTTTGCATTAGCTGAAGGTATATCTGAAGATGTTTTAAATATGGTAGTTGACCCAACTATTGTAAAGTTTGTTGATGATTACAGACAGTTAAAACAAGGCGTTACTAAAGGCGCTGTAAAACGTAAAGCATTACCTGCTAAAAAAGCCCCAGTTAAAAAAGCTAAGACTGTTACACAACAGAAATCTGATGCTAAACAAGTACTGAGGTCTAAAGTGCTAAGCGGTGAAGGTAATTCAAGTGATGAAAAAGATTTTTTAAGGGCTATGGCTGAGCGATCTCTGGGTAATATTTAATATTAACTCAATGCCTTGGAGGTAACTACTTATGGCTAATACACTCGGTGTACGTGGTACAGGCGGACCAGCAGGTCCAGCGCGTGCTACAAACAAGGACGTCTCTGAAAGAGAGGATCTTGCTAATTTTATTACAATGATAACAAGGGACGAAACTCCCTTTACAGCATCTATCGGTAAAACTAAAGCTACTGCTATTTATCATGAATGGCAGACTGATGAGCTCGAAGCTCCTGGTAACTCACGAATTGGTGAGGGTACTGATTGGATCGCTCCAACTGCTGATGGTTCTGGTGGTACAGGTGCAACACCTGCTACTGGTGCTAAGTTCGCAGTCTCTGGTCCTAACAGAACCAGACTAGGTAACTATACACAGATCAATGGTAAAACTATTGCTGTGTCAGGAACTAGACGAGCTGTCGATCAGGCTGGTGTAGCTGATGAATACGCATATCAACTTAAAAAGCGTGGTACTGAACTACGACGTGACGTTGAGTTTGATATGATTCATGCTCATAACATCTCAAATGCTGTAGGTTCGCAAAACGCTAACTCACGTTCTGCGGGTGGATATTCATCATTTATTAACAGTACAGCTACTTGTAACTATGTAGGGCAATGGGAAGCTCCTTCTGCTGCTACTACAGGTGCAGGTAACGATAATGAAGGTACTGCTATTCCTCGATCTAGCGTTAACGTATCTTCTTCTGCAGCTCCAAATAGAGGTTCTTTAACATTATCTGATATTGATCAGGTTATGCAGAAAATCTATGAGGAAGGTGGTAAAGCTACTAAAGTTATGGTTTCACCAAAAATCCGTAGAGATTTCTCTGATTTAATGGTATCTGATACCGGGGTTAAGCGAGAAATCGGTGACAGTGGTAAACTACGACAATCTGTCGATGTATACATGTCTGACTTTGGTGACATCATGGTTGTGCCTAACTATATCATGGGATTATCTAACTCTCATGCTGCTATCTTAGGTGATGGCCACGCATCTAACTATTTCACAAGCAGTGGAATTCCAGATATGGCTGACTTTGCAGCTTACATCTATGATCCAATGTGGTTCTCAACAGCTTACCTACGATCTCTACAAGAGGTTGACGTAGGACAAAAGGGTGACTCAACTGTCGGAATGATGGTTGAAGAGTGCACTCTTGAAGTGCGTAACCCAAAAGGTTGCGGAGCTATTTACGGTCTTGCATAAGACTTTTTTGGGGAGGTTTAATCGCCTCCCCAATTTTTTTGATGAGGTAAGCTATGGAAGTACGTGTACCAATGCCAAGACCTAATAACATAGGTCCTTTAGTTGTACCAGCTCCTTTGGCTAAACCACTAGAACTTATGACCATAGATGAAAAGAAAGCTATGGTTGAAAACTATAAAAGAACTGTGCCTTATCATCATCGTGCGTTAGGAGATGTAGAGTTTAGAGCTGATATTGATAAATACGTTAATACTAGTCCTAGAGCAATACTAGCTCTTCATGATATAGAAAAAAGAACTGGAGGAGATTACGGTCAGTTAATAGATTTTAATGCGTTTCAAGATGCTGACAAAGATATGGGAGAAGATGGTAACTTAGGTAGTTATAACTGGAGACCTATAGGAGTGTTAAACGATCAGTATTTACAAGGTATTACTATAAATCCTGTAGAAACTGATTTCTTAGGAGACCTAATGGCGCAAGATTCTAGTCTGAGAGAATCGTTTAGAAAAAATAATATTAAAGATATTTATGCAAAATCACCGTGGTGGTCTACACTTAGACACGAGTTAGATCATTATGCAGATGATTATCTTTTTGGTCCTCTTAATTTTGCTCAAGCCCCTAACTTAAATACAAGTAAAAGTGGTCCTTTTACTTATGGTACAGCTAGTCGCCCAGATATAGTAAACGAACAAATGTGGTTAGCAAGTCATGGCTATCAAAGCGCATATGATCCAAGAAGAAGAGAAGTTATAATTACTGGTAAAAGAGATAAGTTTGTTCCTGAACAAGGACCTTTTTATGATTCAACTACTGAGTTAGGTTCTGACGTACAAAACGTACAAAACTTAATTACTTCTTTAAAAGCTGATTATGCTAAAGCTGAAGAGGCTGCTGAGCAAAAATTAATTGAAATGGGCTTTGATACACACAACGATATATGGAATAAATACACAAATAAAGAAATTAATAAAGAAGAATATAAAAAAGAAAACGATAAATATATAGATCGTATGCTTAAGTTTGGAGGAATGAACGATCAACAAAAAGCAATGTTTACAGAAATGGAACGATATGGTGGTAATTTTACATCATCTATGAGACATAGGAACTTAACTCCTTTAGATGTACTAGATGATAGAAGTACTGGTTACGCAGATTTTCTATATCCTCCAGAGATAGGTGATAGCAAAACAGCTGATTTATTAGAGTATGAAAACGTAAATATACCAGAAGGAAGTCATGCTGAAGCAATAAAAGCTATAGAAAGTTTAGCTTTAAAAAGATTAGAAGAGTTAGGTGTTCCAAGAACGCCAACAAACATACGTAAATTAAGTCTTTTAGATAGACTTGGTTCAGTGCTAGGATTAAGAGAACTTCCTAAACAACCAAGATATACATATTAATAACGGAGGGAAAAATGTACGTTATACGATCCGCAAACGGAAATATATATCCAGTAGATAGATCTGTTTTTAGAATAGCAGAAGCAACAGGTGGTGGATATAAACTAACTCATTTTACTGCTAATGCAGGTAGTGTAGCAACTAACGCAAACCCAGCAGCTGCAACTGCAGGTGACGAACTAGGTTATATAGGTAAGTCAGGTAGATTTGTTGCTATAACAGAACCAGCAACTTAGGAGTAATTATGGGTAAACAATATGAATTTGATTTTAGTAGTGCCACAGTAGATCCTAAAAAGTCTATTAAAGCAGGATTTGATTTAGAGACCGGACAGTGGCAAGCTACGCAAAACGTTCAACAATATTTAGATAGCGCAAAATTAGACAGGGATAAGCAAAACTATTTTGGCAGAACAAAGTATAAAGGTTTTCGTAAGATGGCTACTATACCAGATATAGTTGCTATTAAAATAAAAGAGGATTGGGGTATTGATTTACACGATCAAACCTTTATGCAAGATACTGACAAGATGGCAAAATTAAAAATAATTTTAAAGCAAGAATATCCTCATCTATTAATTAATACATAGGAGGATTATTATGACCTATGCTGAACTTGTTACATTAGTACGCAGTTGGTGTAATAGAGATGAGGAAGTTGTTAGTGACGATCAAATAAAAGATTCATTAAAATACGCAGCAGATAAAGCTTACAGAAAACTACGAGTACCTCCTTTAGAAAATGTAGCTGAATACGAAAAGTCTTTATTAGAAGCTGCTTCAACTACTAGTACATCTACTAGATTAAGCCGAACTGAATTAAAAATACCGTTTGATTTAATAGAAATTATACAAATAAAAGAAATAGACGCTGCTGGTTTACCTACTAGAGTATGGAATGAAAAGTTAGATGTAAGAACATTTAATGATCCTTCTGCTGAAAAGTATACTGCCAATAACTATTTTACAAGAGAGCGTAATGTTATTTATGTAAGTCCTGCCTTTGGTGAAAACACTAATAGTAATGCGGGTAATGCTATTGAAATGCTATACTACAGGCGTTTACCTGCCCTAGACGCTAAGTATGCGGTTACTGTACTAAACTATAAAGCTGGATTTTTAACTACATCAGGTGGTACAACACCTTTATACTTTGTAAATGGTAACACAACTGATGCGTATTTAACATCTACAGAGGCAACAGCCGCAGCAGATGGTGCAGGAACTAATACAGCAAATTATATAGGCACAGAAGTACCTAATTGGTTACGAGATGAAAACGAAAAAATATTATTATATGGAGCTTTAGTAGAAATATTTGCTTTTGTTGGCGATGACGAACAAGCAGCTAAATATAAAATAATGTTTGATGGTGAAATTCAAGAACTTAATGACGAAGATGCTAAGCGTAATTCTTCTGGAGGTAATGTACAAATAAACTTTAACGGGAGAGGGTTAATATAATGACAACACCAGCACGAGCAGGTCAGTTTACAGGAGCTACAGACAATGCAGCTAAAGGTGGTTTATTTACTGACTCAAAAATCGACGGTATACCCGATTTGGTGGCAGCAGATGTTGCATCGGCACAAACTTCTGCAGATACAGCCACTACTCAGGCAGCTACAGCGACTACGCAAGCAACCACAGCAACAACAAAAGCCACAGAAGCGGCAGCTTCAGCAACTGCAGCAGCTAGTTCTGCAACTGCAGCAGCTACAAGCGCCACAAACGCAGCCAGTAGCGCCACAACAGCTAGCAATGCTGTGTCTTCTGTTAACACAAACGCGACAAACGCTGCTACAAGTGAGACAAATGCAGCAACTAGTGCTACAAACGCAGCAGCTTCAGCTTCGACAGCGTCGACTCAGGCCACAAATGCCACAACACAAGCAAACTCTGCGCTTTCTAGTGCGTCTGCGGCTAATACAAGCGCTTCTAACGCGTCTACTAGCGCAACTAACGCGTCAAACTCAGCCTCAGCGGCTGCAACTAGTGCTAGTAACGCTGCAACTAGCTACGATAACTTTGATGACAGGTATTTAGGCGCAAAAAGTAGCAATCCGTCTGCAGATAACGACGGAGATTCACTAATTACAGGAGCTTTGTACTTTAATAATACAAGTGGTATGAAAGCTTACAACGGATCTGCGTGGGAAGACTTAAAGCCTACAACTGCAGAACAAAATAACATAAACAGTCTTGCAGGAATCCTTGATGGTACAAAAACTTATGCCGTAACTGTAACAAACCCAGGCAGTGGTAACGTATTTGTACTAGATGGAGTAAATGCTCCTGCATTAACACTAGTAAAAGGATTTACTTATACATTTGACGTAAGCAACGGAACTGTAGGAGGACACCCACTAGCATTTAAAGATTCTGGTGGTAATGCTTATACTACCGGTGTAACCGTTAGTGGTAGTGCAGGTAACGCAGGTGCTACGGTTGTATTAGCTATACCTAAAACAGGTACAATGCCTGCAAGATACTATTGTACTGCTCATGGTAATGCTATGGGTAATACTATTACTGTTGAAGAGAATGATATTGCTACTGTTGCTTCTATATCTACTGAAATAGGTGAAGTAGCAGCTATTGATAGTAACGTAACAACCGTTGCAGGTAATAATAGTAATGTAACTACAGTAGCTGGAATATCAGGTAACGTAACCTCAGTAGCTGGTGTAGCTGCTAACGTAACTACAGTAGCAGGAATAGCAAGTAACGTAACAACTGTGGCAACTAATAATAGTAATGTTAGTACTGTTGCAGGATCTATAAGTAACGTAAATACAGCAGCAGGATCTATAGGTAATATTAATACTACAGCTGGAGCTATAAGCAACGTAAATACAGTAGCAAGTAATATAACAGATGTTAATACTTTTGCTAATAGATATAGAATACAGAGTGGTGAGCCTAGTTCTAGTTTAGATGAAGGGGATTTAGTTTTTGACAGCGCAACAGGAGTAAAAGTATTAAAGTATTATAACGGATCTGCATGGGTAGAAGTGGCAGCTAATACAAAAGGTATTGGCAACGGTAATGTAGCAGAATTTACTACAGGCGTAGCTGACGACGATTTTTTAAGAATTAGCGGTACAAAAGTAGAAGGACGTTCTGCTTCAGAGGTACTAACAGATATAGGTGGAACTACAGCTACAGCTGCTGCAGATGAAGCCACAGCATTAGCTATTGCATTAGGATAGGGAGAAACTATGGCAAATACATTTAAATTACATAATCAAGCTACGGCTTCTACAAACGCAATAGGTGGTGGAGCAGCCGATGATTTTTATACAGTTCCGGGCAGTACAACAACAATTGTTTTAGGATTAATGTTGTGTAACATACATACATCACAAATAACTGTTGATGTTAAAATTGTTAATGCTAGTCCAAGTGTTACATCTCATTTGCTAAAAGGTGTTGCAATACCTTCAGGAAGCAGCTTAGAAGTATTATCAGGTAATAAGATTAATTTAGAAACCGGAGATAAAATACAAATACAATCTAGCGTAGCTGCTAAAGTAAGCGCAACAATGAGTATAATGGAGATAACCTAATGGCACTTATAGGAAATCAAGCAGCAACAACATATCAACAGATACCTGATGTACAACGATTTAATGGAGATAATAGTGATACTACATTTACTCTTAACCGAACCGTATCTAATGTACAAGACATATTGGTATCGGTAGATGGGGTTGTTCAAGATACAACAGCGTATAGCATACCTGACGGAACTACGTTAACTTTTACAGCAGCTCCTTCTACAGGTACAGCAAATATATTTGTAAACTATTTAGGATTATCAGAAGGAAGTATAACTCCTCCTGACGCTAACAAAGGTAACTTTAGACTTGGTGGAATGTTTAGGATTAACGCTCAGACTGTAGACGTTAATACAACTATCAACGCTAATGAAAATGCTAATGTTACAGGACCCATAACAATAGGTAGTGGCATTACGCTTACCGTAAACTCGGGAGGCCACCTGGCAGTGATATGAGCAACTTATTAGTACAAAATATAAAGCATACGAATAATACTACGGCTATGACAATCGATAGTAGTGGGCGAGTATTAACTCCTGCAAGACCAACTCTGTTTGCTGATTGCGATAATGGAAGTTCAGCAGGATACGATACAATAGGGGATTTCAGCACAGTGCCTTATAGAAATATTGTATCGGGTTCTGGTATTTCTTTAGATACATCAGAGTATGCTTTTACAATTCCAATCACTGGTTTTTATCAGGTAAACGCAACAGTATTAAATAATAATGTTGAAACTGTTGAGATTGCAATGACAATTGGTGGTGCAAGTAGTTCCAATATAGTTCAAAGGTCTATGTCATATCAAGATAATAAATCTTGTTTTTTGCATCATGCAATGGAGCTTCAAACTGGTGATGTATGTAGAATACTAAATGTTTCTGGAGGTAATAGAGGGTTTCACAGAAACACAAATGCAAATGACAGATATACGTCACTTTCTGTTTATTTAGTAGGATAACGCCATGAGTGAAGAATTAAATTTTTTAAGACAACATAGAAATAAACTATTAATTGAAAGCGATTGGACGCAAGCTAATGATAGTCCTTTATCTGATGATAAAAAAGCTGAATGGAAAACATATAGACAAGCGTTACGAGACATTACAAAAACTGCTAAACCAAAAATGAATAGTAGTTATAGTAATTTAGATATGTCATCTGTAACCTTCCCGGAGAAACCATCATGAGTACATTAAGAGTAGACAACTTACGAGGACAGACGGCAGATGGTAAAAGTAGGTATATAGTACAAGTTGCTGAAGCACTTAAGACAGATGTTTTTTCAACATCATCAACTTCTTTTGTTGACGTAACAGGATTATCTGTGAACATAACACCTAGTTTTTCCACAAGTAAACTGCTTGTTTCATTTAATGTGGCTGTAGGGCGTAATGCAGGGTCTCAAAGCACTATGCAATTGGTAAGACAAGTTGGTGGGTCAGACACTATTATTAATCCATGCGCATACAATCAAGGAACAACTATGACATTTAATGGCAGTAGTGATGCGGGTTGGGATAGAGAACTTCAATCTTATCAGTTTCTTGATTCACCCTCAACTACATCACAGGTCAATTATAGATTAAGAACTTACTTTTATAGTGCTAGTTATATTATGTATGTAAATCGTTGTCACAATAGTTCAGATGCTACTGGATCGTCTACTTTGACAGTCATGGAGATAGCCCAATGAGTACACTATCAGTAGATACAATACAAGGCAAGACCACAGCAGGAACATTGGCTATTCCAGCAGGTATGGTAGTGCAAACTGTTTTCCACAAATTCACTACAAACACATCATTAGATAGTAGTTCAGATACTGATATAGGGGGTACATCACTTACCTTTACACCAAAGTTTGCTTCTAGTCTTTTAATCCTAAGTTGTAGCGTTTCAATTAATATTTATCGTTCCAACATTAATAACGGATGTACTATTAATTTTAATGTTGATGGGTCAAATATTGATAATACTGGCGAGGATTATGAACTTCTTGATAGCGTACCATCTGGTAATACAAATGTTTATGTTAGAATGAATAAAGACGTTTCTATGAATGCCTCTAATACAAACGCAAAAACAGTTAAACTTACTGGAAGAGTTTATCAGACTGGAAGTAGTGGTGTAGCTGTTATAAATTCTGGCTCAAATTTTACAAGCAGCATTACAGTTCAAGAAATATCACAATAGGGAGAAAACAATGACAACAATAGCAACAGCCTTATCTGAATTAGGCATTAAAGAGTGGGTACTTAGAGGAGAACCTACAAGCGAAGCAGAGTTTAACTCAATGTTTCGAAAAGTAACAGGAGCAGATAGCAATGGTTCAGCCATTGAGAGTTCTAATCCTAGTGACTTTGGTACTACTTGGAAAGCAGTATCAGATAAAAAGGCAGCACTTATAGCAGCTGCTCCACTAGCAGAGCTTCGTAACCAACGGAACGCTAAGTTAGCTGAGACAGACTATTTAGCTCTGTCAGACGTAACTTTATCTGCGGATATGAAAACTTACAGACAAGCATTACGTGACTTGCCTGCTCATGCAAACGGCAAGGACGCAGCTTTCGATAGTGATGGTAGAACATTGAAGAATGTGACTTGGCCTACTAAACCGTAGGAGGATTAAATGGCTTTAACTAAAGTTAGGACAGCAGGTTTCGACCATGGACAAAAAGGAAATAGTTTAGTTAATACAGGAACTATATTACCTCATGGTAGTAGTACAGCTCCTACTGGATTTTTATCCTGTGATGGTAGTGCTGTAAGTCGTACTACATATGCAGATCTTTTTGCTGTAATAGGAACTACCTGGGGTACGGGTAATGGCTCAAGTACTTTTAACGTACCCGATTTACGTGCAGCTATGATTAGAGGAACTGGTACTCATGGTTCTAGCACTAACGGAAATACTGGTGCTGCATTTACTAGAGGTAACGTAGGTACTTTAGAAAATGATTCTGTTCAATCTCATTCACATAATATTAGTTTCTATAATGCTGGCTCTGCTCAAGGGTCAAGTTATAAATCTGGTTCTGGAGGATCGGATTGGGCTGGAAGCACAACAAAAACTGCAATGATCGAGAGTACTGGCGGTAGAAGTGGAAATGAAACAACAGGATTTAATGCGTCAGTTTTATACGTAATAAAAACATAGAGGAAGATTATGGCAATAACTTGGAAAATAAATAACTTAACAAGTAAATCTTCTGATGGAGGAGTTATTACTGTTGATTGGCAATGTGAAGTTAAAGATGATACGCACAATGATTGTTTGCATATAGTTAAGGATTCATTTAATTGTACTCCTGATCCTACAGCAGCGGGGTTTATTAAATACACAGACTTAACTGAAAGTAAAGTTTTAGAGTGGGTATACAATAATATACCCGTAGGAGATGAAACTCCTTCTTCTGCAAAAGCAAGACTTGAAGCATTTGCTTCTAATATTGTAAAAGATATGGTAGAAGATAAAACAAAAAATACAAAAGGTTTACCTTGGAGTTAGGAGAATAACATGCCATATATAGGGAAAGCGCCTAACCAAGGAGTTAGGAATAGGTTTGTTTACCAAGCAACAGCTGGCCAGACAAGCTTTAGTGGGTCAGATGCAAACTCTCTTACGTTAGCTTATGCTGATGGAGAGTATGTAGATGTATACCAGAATGGAGTATTACTTAAACCTGTAACAGACTATCAGGCTACTTCAGGTACTACAGTTATATTAACTACAGGAGCGTCAGTCAGTGACGTTGTAGAGATTATAGCTTATGATGCTTTTACAATAGCTAATAGTTATACTAAAGCAGAAGCAGATGATAGGTATCCGTTCTTAGGTAACAACTCAATGATTAGAACAAACGGTAATAGTATTACAGCAGATATAACAATACCTTCTGGTAGCAATGGTATGTCAGCAGGACCTATTACTCTTAATAACGCGACTGTTACAGTCAATGGCGTATGGACGGTGGTATAAATGACAAGCAGATTATTAGTAGATAAAATTGAATCAAAATCAGGCACTCAAATTGATATGTCTACAAATGACGTAATTATGCCAACAGGTCATGTTATTCAAACAACACCAATGGTAGCCATAAATGATGTTCAAGAAGTAGGGGCTAACTCATCACAAAATACACTCATAGGTAATGGAATTATATGTAGTATTACTCCAAAAAAGGCAAACAGTAAAATTAGAACTTGTTTAAGTTATTTTGTCTTTGTTGCTGATGGTACAGCAGCTAATATATTTATGGGTAGAAGTGTTGCAGGTGGAACTTATAATTATGTAAATAGTGGGAAAACACAAAATAGATTTGAAGGTCAATGGAGTAATGGAATCATAGATCTTATTGATACTCCTACATATTCAGTAGGACAAACAATTTCGTATCAACCTTATTGGAATACATCAAATACCTCCTCTAATATGTATTTTGGTATTAGTGGTGGAGCTATTACGTTCTATTTACAGGAGATAGCATAATGGCAAGTGAATTACATGTAGACGCGATCAAGCACTCCGGTGGTACGAGTGCCTTGACGATAGATAGTAGTGGGAATATTACAGCTAACGCAAATGTTCATTATGCAGGGGGAGTAGTGCAAACAGTAAGCAATACAAGTTATGGAAGTTCTGCATATAGCTTGAGTGCAAATACTGAGCAAAATGTTATCTCTTGTAGCATCACTCCTAAGTATTCAAGCAGTCATATGTTTATTACTATAATATGGTATTATGCTCCAATAAGCAGTAATGATGATTATGGTCTTGCAATGAGAAGGGAAATAGGTGGTTCATTAACTGGGTATGTTAATGGTTCTACAAGACCAGATGCCACAAGAGGAAAATTTACTGTAGGAAGCACTACAAGAGAACCTTTTTTCTGGCATGATGATGCACCTAATAACGCAAATGGGTCAAGAATATACTATGATTATTCAGTTATGCCAGCTTCAGCTTTTCTAAAAGATACCTATTCTGGAACTGATGCAAGAACTTATCAAATGACATTAGGCACTTCAGATACAGGAAAAACTATATATTGGAATAGGAATACTCAAGGTACAGTATCAGGTGGTGGAAACACAGCTATCATAATACAGGAGGTAGCACAATAATGGCCTCAATAATAAAAGTAAATACCATACAAGACGCAACGAACTCTAATACTGCTATGACTATTGATAGCACAGGACGTATTCTAACTCCTGCCAGACCTGCGTTTAGAGCTACAATAGCAGGGTCAAGTTCATCACATGGCGATCAAGGTGTGTTGATTTTTGAAACAGAAGATTTTGATACTGGTGGAAATTATGACCACACAAATGGCACATTCACTGCTCCAATAGCAGGGATATATCATTTTATGTTTAGGTCTTTGACTGCGACAACAAATGGAGGTGTTGCGTCTAATGATGGTGACGTTGTATTTGCAGACATACAAAAAAATGGTTCTAATGTCTCTGGTACTAGAGCTTACTCTTATTTTGCGAGTGCAGGAGCGCATCATGCAACACTTATGATTAATCAAATACTTCAATTATCTGCTACTGACACAATAAGAATTAATGTTCCTCAGGAGTTTGTGTATTCTGATACGAATGCGCAAAATGACCCAACTTTTCAAGGATATTTATTAGGATAAAGATATGTCAAAAGAAATGGAAAAATTAAGAGTAGTAAGAAATGAAATGTTGTCAGATAGTGATTGGTCAGTTATGCCAGACAGCCCCTTATCAGATAGTAAGAAAGATGAGTGGAAAACATACAGACAAGCTTTAAGAGATATAACGAAAACGTCTAGTCCAAAGATTGACTTTGATACATTACAAGTAGATCCATCCTCAGTAATCTTCCCGGAGAAACCATCATGAGCAAAGCAGCAGAGCTAGCCAGCTTAATAGGCAACATCAACGCAGGCGGTGGTGGAGTAAATAGGAACTGTGTAATTAACGGAGATATGAGCGTTAGTCAGAGGGCAACATCCGTTTCATCTATTACAGGAGCAGGATA
>Ga0070750_10000448_pt1 | contig 22975 bp, 18 predicted proteins | sample VirMetDEL_Nov_24_FD_77013 | JGI IMG/M metagenome (GOLD analysis project Ga0070750, IMG submission 77013) | Aqueous microbial communities from the Delaware River and Bay under freshwater to marine salinity gradient to study organic matter... | ecosystem: Environmental > Aquatic > Marine >...
CGTTCTGTGCTTTGCCTTCTTCGGCGCCCTTACCCTGACCGTTCTGCTGATCGGTCTGATCACAGGTACCGTCTGATGGGTTGGGTAGCACCTAAAGACGATCCGCGCCTGATCCCGGTTCACTCCGCAATCCAGGCCCTGCGTGATCGCATCAACGACCTCGAGTGGGACGGTGTCGATGCCACCTTCCTGCGCGACCAACTTGAGAACCTCGAGGCCTTCCGGGCCTCGGGTGAAGAGTACATCCCGACATTCTGAGGAGACCTTCAATGGACATCACAACATTCATCAAGACCGAGGCCGACAACATCTGGACACCAGGTACAAAGCACTACGCTGAGAGCCTCCAGCGTGTCGCAAAGTTCTGCAACTTTAGCGGGTATGGCGACCGTCAGCTCGACAACTTCAAGGCTCGGGACATCCGGGCCTTCCTACAACATCTTGTGTCTGACGGATTATCAACATCTAGTGCCAACCGGTACGCAGCGGCTGTGAGCTCGGTGTTCAAACATGCCGTCCACGAGGAGTTCATCACCAGGGCGCCTCAGGTTCGCTACGAGAAGGAGCCTGAGGGCCGGCCTAGGTTCTTCACAGAACAAGAGCAGCAGCGCCTGGTGGCCTTCCTACGGCGCTCTAGAGCACCATGGATGGCTGACATGGTCGAGCTGTCTTTGCAGACCGGCATGAGGCACGGCGAGATCTTGAAGATCGGCACTGAGCACAGTGAGCTGATCCGAGGTGGCCCTATGCCTATACTGCGTCTTCATAAGACCAAAAACGGAGACGCCAGGGACATCCCTTTGAACGATGTGGCTCTGCGGTGTTTTGATGCACTCAGCATCGGCGCGTGGTACTCGCACCGAGTGTTTTATAACGTTTGGAATGATGCGCGTTATGTAATCGCCCGTGGTGACAAGGACTTCGTATTTCACGTTTGTCGCCACACGGCTGCCACGAAGATGGCTAACGATCTCAATATAAATACAACACTGATCGGTAAGTTCTTAGGACACCGCAGCAGTGAGACAACCAAGAAGTACATCAAACTGACTGATGACAGCTCGATCGATATTGCAAAAGCTATGATGGTAAAGTAAGAACGAAACGAGAATAAACTTAACTGAGCACAACTTTACCTGCGCTTTTATTGGACCATGGGCAGGCACAACAAAGGAGATAAAACATTGAAAAAGGGAAACATAAATCCAAACCGCAGCAACCGTGGCTCGGCAATCGGGCCACCGTGCCACCAGTATATCGACCGTGACGATGATTGGACCAATGCAACACCACCACTGAAGCCTCTGCAATATCAATTAGATCGTACAAGCTCAACCGTAGCGCGTACCATCGGCTTCGATAACTTAATCACTTTTCAGCGAACCTCAGACCCCTCACAGCACTCCTAAGACATCTCGCACAGCCCCTCAAAAAGGCTGTTGATTAGTTATGTCCACCTATAGCGAAGCGGCATGGGTGAGAAGGAGTGTGCTATGGCTGAAACAGATGCCAGGACCAGAGAGAACCTAAGTTCGACTAATAACGACCACCACAAAAAGGCAGGACCGCAGACCCACGATCTTAAGATCAGACCTAAGTTTGCACCAGGTACACTAGGTGAGCTGGAGCATGAAAAGAACATGATTGCAGACGGTCGTCGTCGTTACCTGGACCGCCAAGGTAACAAGAAGGTCTGGAGCAACGAAGGCAAACCAAGGGCTCTTATAGATGATAAGGTGGTGGTCGTTGCTGAGGCTCTTAAGAAGATCCACAGTGAAGAGATAGGAGCCAACCACAGGCCCTTTGCATGGATGAAGGTGTGGTCGGAGCTACTTGACCTGCCCCAGGGCGCCGAGGTCATGGCGTTAGCAGGGCTGTCTGTCATGATGGACAGCGTTGCTCGTAATGCCACTTTGAATAGCTGCCTGGTCAATCTAGGTAAGACCTTAGAGATGGAGCTGTGGTCTGCGAGGCTACGACGTTTTGACAAGCGTCTGGCAAAGAGGATCGAGGACAAGGTCCGGCGTGACCATGTGTCGATGCGCTATCGTGTCAAAGCAGCCAAGGCCATAGCCGGCCTTGAGGGCTTCAGAGAGGCAGCGTTCAAACCATCAGACAGCGTTAAACTCGCGGCACCTCTCTTGAGCTGCATTCTGTCGTCTACAGACATCTTCGAGATCTGGGACTACCATACCGGCGAGGGTAAGACAGTCAGGCGTATTGGTCTGACCGAAGAGGCGTCTGACGTGATTGCCGAGGCAAACTATTCAGAGTCCTGGATGGAGCCCATGTGGCAGCCTATGATTGTCCCTCCAAAGGACTGGGACACCTTCGAGACTGGTGCATATCTGGATCCTTCCTTGTCTCTCCAGCTCAAGCTGGTCAAAGGTGCCACCAAGCAGCAGGTCAAAGACATCAACCGACGCATCGAGCGTGGTGAGCTCAAAGATCTATTAGACAGCATCAATCTAATCCAGCGCACACCTTACACCGTCAACTCTTACACCCTGGCCGCAGTCCACTGGGCCTGGCAGAACGAAATGCCAATAAAGAAGTTTCCGCAGCATGAGCATGTGGAGCTGCCGGAGAGGCCGGAGGGTTATGACGACTGGGAACCAGCAGAGAAAAAGGGCTGGGTCCTGGAGCGTCGGAAGAAGCTGATGCGTAACCGGGAGATCGATGGTGGTCGGGTGATTATGTACCACGACCTGTCTACAGCATTCTTCCTGGAGCAATACGATGAGTTCTTCTTACCACACAACATGGACTTTCGCGGTCGTGTCTATCCTGTCCCAAGCTTCAACCACCACCGCGACAGCTATTGCAAAAGCCTGTTCCTACTGAAAAGAGCCAAGCCGATCGGTGAAGAGGGCTTTAAGTTTCTTGCCCTGAAGGTTGCCGACCTGGGCGACTTCGAGAAGATCAGCAAGGCCCCTCTGCAGGACCGCCTAGACTGGGTGATCGACAATGAAGACAAGATCCTGCAGTGCGGCACTGACTTTGCCGGCAGCTATGACATCTGGTCTCTGGCAGACAAGCCTTTTGAATTCCTGGCAGCTTGCCATGAGTACGCAAAGGTATGTGAGCACGGGTTCACATATCCATGTGGTCTTCCCATAGGCCTGGACGGTAGCAACTCAGCAGCTCAACACTACTCAGCAGCATCGAGATCTCGTGATGAAGGTGCGATGGTCAACCTGACCGTCACTGACAAACCACAGGACATCTACCAGGTGGTCGCAAACAAGGTCATCGAAAAGCTGAACACTGATGACACAGACATGTCCAGGCTCTGGCTCGACTATGGTGTCACCAGGTCGGTTGTGAAAAGACAGACCATGACCTTTGGCTATGGCTCCAACCTTTTTGGTTTCGCGGAGCAGCTCAAGGACGACCTGATGAAACCACTAGCTAACGATGTCATGAAAGGCAGGCTTGATAAGCATCCTTTCGGTGAAGACGATGGCTACCAGGCCGCCAACTTCATGGCAAAGATAGTCTGGCAGTCAGTCAATGAAGTCATCTTCAAGGCTGCGGAGGGTATGTCATACTTCAAGTCACTAGCCGACATCTGTTCAAAGGATGGCAAGCTGATGGCATGGACGACACCATTGAATTTCCCAGTCGTCCACCGTTACGACCAAATGGTTGGTAAGAAGATCAAGCTCTACCTCCATGACCGTGACACAGGCATACGCAAGCGCACTCAAGTCACTGTGCTTGAGAAGCGTGATGAGCACAGTGCTATAACGACGCCGGACAAGCGTAAGAACCGCAGCTCAGTCAGTCCTAACGTGATTCACTCGATGGATGCCTGCCACCTGCAGATGACAGTCCTTAACGCGGTCGATAACCACCGCATCAGGGACTTCTTCCTGATCCATGACAGTTTCGGCGTTATGCCGGCAGACTGTCCCAGAATGTTCAACGCGGTTCGTGAGAGCTTCGTTGAGCTGTACAGTGCTTCATGTCTGTACACGATGCTGGCTGACCAGGTGCGTCAATACCTCGACGATCCTGATGCAGCCATTTTCCCAGAGATCCCTGAGAAGGGTGACCTGGACCTTGATGAAGTATTGAGAAGCCAATACTGCTTCCTATAACCCTCTAGAAGAAACGGAGACCCCATGCACCTGCGAGAACGGGTGCTGGGGTTGGCTCGGCGTCACCTCAACAAGGGTGAGCCGATACCGGCTGATCTGCTAGCGCAAGCGGATAGCCTCGGCATCTTATTGTCTGAGCTAGAGCAGTCGACCAATCCCACCACCGAAGAGCTAGCTAAAAAGGAGAGAAAGCTATGGCAAACGCTCGAACGAATTACCTGACCACCAAAGGTCGGGCTGTCTATCCTTGGCTGACACAGCCAGACACCAAGTTTCACACTGAAGGCGTCTTCAAATGTGGACTGCGTGTCTCGACTGACGAAGCCAAAGAGATCATGGATGCCGCGTTGCTCCTGGCCAAAGAGGCCTTGGGCGCCAAAGCATCTCAGGCTCGTATGCCCTGGGAACAAGACCCAGAGACTGGTGAGGTCATCTTCAAGACCAAATCGAAATACAAGCCGAAATTCGTCGACAGCAAGGGCAACACCATCCCTGAAGCAGGCCTGCCACGTATGTATGGCGGCAGCATCCTGAAACTGAAAGGATCGATGACGCCTTATGACACCGGATCAAACGCCGGCGTCACCATGAACCTCACAGCGGTCCAGGTAATCGAGCCAGTTGAGAACCTCGAGGACACAGAGGGCTTTGCTGCAGTCGAAGATGGTTTCGTCGTCAGTAACCCTGAGAGCTTTGAGCCAACAAACAACGCCTCAAGTAGCGATGCGGAGTTCAACGCGGACTTCTAAGTCTCGCGGTATCAAACACGGCTATAGGTCTGGCCTGGAAGACAGGACAGCTAAGCAGCTCAGTGACGCCGGTAAGCCGGTCATCTACGAGCAAGAGAAGATAGCATTCACATGGCCAGCCAGGCCAACGACCTACAGACCGGACTTCAAGATCGTCACCTCTTCAGGTGGCTTTTTTTATGTCGAAACCAAAGGCAGGTTCACGGTCCAAGACCGACAAAAGCACCTGCTGATCCGTGAGCAACAACCAGAGCTCGACATCCGGTTCGTCTTCAGTAATCAAAACGCAAAGCTATACAAAGGATCGCCCACAACCTACGCGATGTGGTGCGACAAGCATGGCTTTGTCTACGCACACAAGACGATACCGGATGCATGGCTCTCTGAATGACTTAAGGGAGACATTCATCATGCAAGAAACTAAGGAGAGCACCTTTGTTTCACACGTCCCATGCCCCGAATGTGGGAGCTCGGATAACGCAGCGGAGTACGACGATGGGCACACGTACTGCTTCAAATGCCAGCTCTACACGCCGGCGCCCCAATCCGATAGCGAAGGCTCTACGCAGCCACAAGCCATCAAGAGTGCCAAGCAAGCGGACTTACTCCAGGGCACGTATCAAGCGATTAAAGCTAGAGGACTGACCGAAGAGAGCTGCCGCAAGTTTGGCTACCAGGTCGCCCACAACGGATATGAAAGCGTACAGGTCGCAAACTACCGCAACCACGGCGGCCAGGTGATAGCGCAAAAGGTACGCAACAAGGACAAGAAGTTTACGATCTTAGGTGATGGCAAAAGGATGCCCTTCTTTGGCCAGCACCTTTGGAGCACCGGCAAAAAGCTGGTGATCTGCGAAGGCGAGGTCGACACGATCACCGTCTCGCAGTTACAGAACCACCGCTGGGCGACAGTTGGTCTCCCTAACGGCTCGAGCTCAGCGGTGCGTTCTATCAAGGAGAACTGGGACTACCTCGAAGGTTTCGAGGAAATTGTCATCATGTTCGATATGGATGAGCCTGGTCAGTCGGCTGCGATCAAGGTCGCAGAGGTGCTACCGGCTGGTAAAGCCAGGCTTGCCTACCTGCCGCTCAAAGACGCCAACGAGTGTCTGATGCAGGGCCAATCGGCAGCCGTCGTGACTGCCATACACCAGGCTCGTGAATACAGGCCTGATGGCATTGTCGCGGCTTCCGATCTCAGAGATACCGTCAGTGTGGTCGATGCTGCCTCGGCCATCACGTATCCCTATGACCGCCTGCAGGCGATTACCAAAGGCCTGAGGCGAGGGGAGCTGGTCACTGTAACGGCCGGATCTGGGACCGGTAAGAGCACCTTTGTCCGTGAGCTTTGTTACCACCTCCATCACGAGATAGGCGAACCCCTCGGCATGATGATGCTCGAGGAGAGCACCAAGCGTTCACTGCTTGGGTTGGTTGGGATCCATCTGTCACAGAACGTGACAGTCGACAGATCCGAAATAACCGACGAGGTGATCGAGCAGGCATTCGACGAGTTGTTTCCTCCCGACCGTCCTATGTACCTGTTCGATCACTTTGGCTCATCCGACCTCGATGTCATCTGTAACCGGATCCAGTACATGGTCCGCGCCCTGGGTGTCAGGTTCTGCATCATCGATCACATTTCGATCCTTGTGTCAGGACTTGCCACCAACGATGAGCGCAAGCTGATCGACATGGCCATGACCAGGCTGCGAACCCTAGTCCAGGAGCTGGACATCGGTCTCATCATTGTGTCGCACCTGCGCCGCCCTGAGGGCGACAAGGGCCACGAGGATGGCGCCAAGGTGCGCCTGGGCCAGCTACGTGGATCTCACAGTATCGCGCAGCTCAGCGACATCTGCATCTCACTGCAGATCGACCCCGACAACCCTGACGGTGACACCCGCCATCTGCACGTCCTGAAGAACCGCTGGACGGGCGAAACAGGCTTTGCCGGCTCAGTGTCCTTTGACCGAGCCAGCGGCCGTCTACGGGCCTCTGAGGCCCTTTTCTAAGGAGAGACACATGCACCCATCAGAACGAGTGCTCGGCCTGCTGAAAGAGCTGCACAACTGCAACGATGCAGGTCGATGCCGAAACTACGAGCTGCAAATCCAGGGCCTCCTGGTGAATGACCCTTTCATCTACGACCACGTCCGCAAAGAAGCGAAGAGGGTGTTCGACGGCCTAAGAGCGAAAAGGAAAGCAAAATGGACATGAAACATTTCGACGACTACCAGTGGGCTTGCACGAGCTTCGCTAAGTATCCTGACGGCCGGGAATACGAATACCTGTCTCTTGGCTTATGTAGTGAGGCCGGCGAGGTCGCAGACAAGCTGAAGAAGATCCTGCGTGACACTGATGCCGCAAAGGGACCCTGGCAGCTCCATCTCACCACAGAGCAACGCAAGGCTATCCTGCTCGAGCTCGGTGACGTGCTTTGGTACACAGCGATGCTGGCCTATGAGCTCGACTACAACCTTAGCGATGCCGCCTCGGCAAACATTGATAAGCTCGACAGCCGCGAGGAGCGCGGTGTCATCGGCGGGTCAGGTGACGATAGATGACAGAGCGATTGTTCTTCGACCTGGAGAGCAACGGCTTACTCGATACCATCAACCGCATCCACTGCATCGGGATCCTCAATCTCGATACTGGTGACTATCGAGGCTATAAGCCGGACGAAGTTGACAGCGCACTGCTGCGTCTCTCCAAAGCTGATGAGATCATCGGCCACAACATCATCAACTACGACATTCCAGCCATCCAGATTGTCAAGCCTGGCTGGAACACTGAAGCGAAGATCACCGACACGCTGATCCTCTCGCGCTTGATCTACTCCGACCTAAAACGTGAAGACTGGGATGCTCTAAGGGACATGCCTAAGCGTCTTTATGGCAGCCACAGTCTAGCTGCGTGGGGTCACCGACTGCGTAACCACAAGGGTGACTACACAGGCGGTTGGGAAACCTGGAATGAAGAAATGCACCAGTACATGGAGCAGGATGTTCGTCTGACTGCACACCTGTACCGGATCTTCGATGTCGACAAGTTCAGCACCAGGGCAATCGAGCTGGAGCACCAGGTTGCTTTCATCACTGAAGACATCGGCAACGCCGGTTGGACTTTCGATGAGGGCAAGGCTGCCAACCTTTATGGTGAGCTGGCACGGCGCCGGCAAGAGCTCGATGAAGAGCTGCAAGGTCTGTTCGAGCCATGGGAAGTAACTGAGACGTTCATTCCGAAAGTGAACAACAGCAAGCTCGGTTATCAGAAGGGTGTCCCCTTCGAGAAACGCAAGACGGTGTACTTCAACTATAACAGCCGCCGGCAGATCGAATTCTGCCTGCGTCGGAAGTATGGCTGGGAGCCCAAGCAGCTCACCGCTGACGGCCACGCGCAGATTGATGACGTGGTACTGGCTAACCTTCCATATCCAGAGGCGAAGCGACTGTCTGAGATCTTCTTGATCCAGAAGCGTATCGGCCAGCTTGCTGAAGGCAAACAGGCTTGGCTCAAGAAGGTCGACAAGGATGGCAAGCTCCGTCACCGCATCATCAGCGGCGGCTGTATCTCGGGCCGCGCCAGCCATGTTGGTCCCAACTTAGCCCAGGTGCCCAGTACCCGTCTGCCATATGGCAAGCAGTGCCGTGAGCTATTCACCGTCCAACCAGGTTACAGCCTAGTTGGATCTGACCTGTCTGGGCTCGAGCTGCGCTGCCTGGCTCATTACCTGAATGATGGTGGTGCCTATGCGAAAGAGATCCTGTCTGGCGACATCCACACTGCTAACCAATCGGCGGCGGGGCTTGATACACGAGACCAGGCAAAGACCTTTATCTACACGCTTATCTTCGGCGGAGGAGACCGCAAGCTCGGAGAAGTGGTGGGATCTACCCCTACGGCTGGCCGGAAGCTTCGCGACAACTTCTTCAGATCCGTCCCAGCGTTCCGTGAGCTCAAAACGCAACTCGAAGTAGCATCTGAAAAGGGCTGGATCTACGGCCTGGACAAGCGCCGGCTGAAGGTCCGCAGCCAGCACTCTGTGATGTCCACACTGATCCAGTCAGCCGGCGCCGTGCTTTGCAAGCAATGGCTCATCGAAATCGACCATCTACTCAAACAAGAGAACCTCGACGCCCAGGTCATCGCCTGGGTGCACGACGAAGTGCAAATACAGACAAGAAAAGGAGAAGAGGATGTCGTTGGTGATATCGCTCGAAGAGCAGCGCAAAAAGCGGGAGAAGCGTACAGCTTCAGGTGCCCCATCGAAGCGGAGTATGCCCACGGGGCAACTTGGGGAGATACCCATTGATCCAGACAGCGATGGTGCTCCAGAGCTCGGCTTGATGATGCTTTACGACGTCTGCCGAGAGGCCTGGGACAAAGGCATTTCCACCAAAGGCACCTACGCCAGGAAGGCAGCAAACGCGGTCGCTATTGCTGCGATCGAAGACCTAATCACAACACGCCTGACCGAACAGCATTACGGCAACCGCTGGCTGCTAACCGAGGATGGCGCCGATTTCATGGTGGATCTCGAAGATGCTTATAGTTGACGCCGACCTGTACCTCTACCGCTGTACTGCAGCGACTGAGGAGGAGACAGACTGGGGCGATGATGTCTGGTCACTAACTACAGACCTCAAAATAGCTAAGGACCTATTCAGCGCACAGATAGCTGAGTTCAAGGCAAGGATGGACGACGACGACGTCATTCTCTGTATCTCCTCAAAGACCAACTTCCGAAAGGAGCTGGACCCGACTTACAAGTGGGCACGAAAGAAGACCAGGAAGCCCCTGGGCTATGTGGCCATGCTCGACTGGGTCCAGCATCACTACCGCTGCTTCTCAAAGCCAGGGCTCGAGGCTGACGACTGCATGGGTATCCTGGCAACCAAACCAGAGAATGCCGGCAAAGGGATCATTGTGTCCGACGACAAGGACATGAAAACGATACCTGGTCGACTTTACCGTCCCGTCACGAAAGAGCTGCTGGAGGTGTCTTTGGAGGATGCCAACAGGGCTTTTTATACGCAGTGCCTGGTTGGTGACCCAGCAGACGGCTACCCAGGTCTCAAAGGTTATGGACCACGGACAGCCGAAAAGCTCCTGGGCAACAAGCCCATCTGGTCGAAGGTCGAGCAAGCCTATCTGAAGGCCGGCATGACCAAGAAAGACGCACTCCTGCAAGCCCGGCTAGCCCGGATCCTGAGGTGGTGCGACTGGGACAGCGATAAGAGCCAACCAATACTCTACCAGGGAGACAGCCATGAAGAGGCATGAGGCACACATGAAAGCCCTGGAGGCTGACGAAGAGAAACTCATCAAGGAGTTCTACGAAGGCAGGGTGAGTACCACGGAGATCCAACAGGTCACAGACCCAGCTCATTACAACAGCCACCAAATCGAACCAATCACATACATCATGGCCAACGACCTCGATTTCGCTGAGGGCAACGTCGTCAAGTATGTCAGCCGGTGGCGTCAAAAGGGCGGTGTAGCTGATCTCCATAAGGCCAGGCAGTACCTGGATTTCATCATTAAGAACGAAGAAGAAGGATCACCATTGTGAACATGATAAGCAATCGACATTACGGCCCGTCTCTTTCACTCAGCGAGGAGATAGACCAGCAGAAGTACCGCCAGCAGGGCGAGGACTTTTACAGTAAGGTGGTACGCATTGCAGACGGTTTGAAGGACAGTGCCGAGCATTTCGAGGACTTTAAGGATGCGCTGCGGAACATGCGTTTCCTGCCGGCAGGACGTGTCCAAAACGCCATCGGAGCTGCCAGGCAGACAACTGCTTACAACTGCTTCGTCAGCTCCACCATCACCGACGACATGACATCGATCATGTCTGTAGCCACAGAGGCTGCAGAGACGATGCGGCGTGGTGGTGGTATCGGCTATGACTTCAGCAACCTACGCCCTCGAGGTGATCTCATAAAAAGCCTGGACAGCCGTGCCAGCGGCCCTGTGAGCTTCATGGGCATCTTTGATGCTGTGTGCCAGACCATCGCGTCCAGCGGCCACCGTAGGGGCGCACAGATGGGTGTGCTACGGATCGACCATCCCGACATCGAGCATTTCATCAGCGCAAAGCACAACAGCGATAAGCTAACTGGCTTTAACATCAGCGTCGGCATCACTGACAAGTTCATGCAGCACCTGGAAAGTGGTGAGCCATTCCCGCTGGAGTTCGAGGGTAAGGTCTACAAGGAAGTAGATCCGCAAGCGTTGTGGGACATGATCATGCGCTCGACTTGGGACTGGGCTGAGCCTGGTGTCCTGTTTATCGACACAATCAACAACAAGAACAACCTGTGGTACGTAGAGAAGATCGTAAGTACGAACCCATGCGGGGAACAACCTTTGCCACCAAACGGCGCCTGTCTCCTAGGCAGCTTCAACCTGGTCAAGTATGTCGAAAACGAATTGTTCGACCTTGAGCAATTCAAAGCCGACATCGCAGTAATCGTTCGAGCTATGGACAACGTGATCGACCGGACCATTTACCCGCTCGAGGCACAGCGTGTCGAAGCGCAGCAGAAGCGCCGTATGGGCCTTGGCGTCACTGGTCTGGCCAATGCCGGCGAGATGCTGGGGCTTCCCTATGCCAGTGAGCAGTTCATGGAGTGGTCTGAGATGGTGCTCGAGACACTGCGTGACAACTGCTACCACACGAGCTGCAAGCTGGCTCAGGAGAAAGGTCCGTTCCCGCTGTGGAACCACGAAGACTACAGCAACAGCACCTTCATCAAGACGCTGCCACAATGGTTACAAGACGAGATCTCGGTCTACGGCACCAGGAACAGCCACCTGCTGTCCATCGCCCCGACCGGCACGATCTCACTGACAGCAGACAACGTCAGCAGCGGCATTGAGCCACCGTTCAGCCTCTACTACGACCGCACCATCCAACAGTTCGATGGCCACCAGGTCGAGCGTGTTGAGGACTATGCTTATCGCCAGGGCATTGCCGGCAGGACAGCCAACGAGATCACAGCCGACGAACACCTCAACGTCCTGATCATGGCCTCGAAGTATGTCGACAGTGCTGTCAGCAAGACCTGCAACGTTGGTGACGATGTCACCTTCGATGAGTTCAAGCAGCTCTATTACAAGGCCTGGAAGGGTGGCTGCAGCGGGATAACTACGTTCCGCGCCAGTGGCAAGAGATACGGGATCTTGAACGAGGTGAAGACCGAGGAAGAGCCTAAGGCTGAGGCTTGCTTCATTGACCCAGCGACAGGCCAGAAGACCTGCGAATGATCGCTGTGAACCGCAATATGTAGGCGCTTACGGTTATCAGTATACCTAAGCGCACAAGGCGTGACCCAGGAACCTCCATCAATAGGAGTGTCTCCTGGGCCACTGGCCACTACATATGCCCCTTTAGAACACTTGTGTCCACCCTTAGGAGACATGATGTTTCTAAAGCAGACCTACGCCTCAACTCAACAGAAGACATCGGTGAGACATTGGTCTGACCTGGGTGAGACATTGGTCTGACCTGGGTGAGACATTGGTCTGACATTGGTCTGACATTGGTCTGACATTGGTCTGACATTGGTCTGACTTGGGTTCTGCACTATGTCCCGATTTGTTCTTCAAAGACACCCGTGTCACACGGTCAATGTTCTCTAATGGCCTAATGTCCCCAGGCCATCCCCCTTTGGTCATCTGATCCGATATCAGATGCCCCACAGATACCAACGAATACAACGTCTTAGGTGGTACGCCGGGCCCAACAGGGTCCCATGGCGCTCGATCAGGGCCCCCCTGGGTGTCAATCGACCTCGACTTCAAAATCCAGGCCTTAAGGGTTGTTGTTGTTGTTGTTACCTCAGGCCTTTTCAAGCAGAGGCCCAGTTTCACAAAAGGATCCCCCATGGCACTCGAGTCCGGCACATATCTCAATAGCCTCAACTCGGCCAACCCAGCATCGACGGATGGTCTGGCCCAGGCCGACGACCACCTCCGTCTGATCAAGGCGACGATCCTGGCATCCTTCCCAGGCATCACAGGCGCTGTAACGTCCACACATACAGAGCTCAACGTCCTGGACGGCATCACGTCCACCACAGCAGAACTCAACACCCTCGATGGCTTCACAGGCACAGCAGCCGACCTCAACTACGCCAAGGACCTCAATGCCACCGGTGTCACAGCCACTGAGCTGGATGTCCTCGATGGTATTACCGCGACGACAGCCGAGCTGAACATCCTGGACGGCGTTACAGCAACCGCAGCGGAGCTTAACAAGCTCAACGGTATCAACGTGTCTACCACAGAGCTCAACCAGCTCTCAGGTGTCCAGGGCAACATCCAGACCCAGATTGACAACGCAGGCGGTGGTCTCCTGGATTACGCCATGTATACCAGCAGCAGTACCTGGGCTATCCCGTCTGGCACCAAGAAGCTTGTAATCAAGGCTTCTGGAGGTGGTGGAGGTGGAGGTGGTCTGAACCCAGGCAACCTGGCTAGTCAGAGTGGTGCTAACGGCGGTGACACCACAGTCACCCAATCGACCTTGAGCATCTCGATTACAGCCAAAGGCGGCCTCGGTGGTAACCCAGGCCCAGATCCGACAGCAGGTAAATTCCAGACGAACTCCAGTGGTGGGTCCGCGCTGCACGGCGGTGGTTCCATCGGCGGCAATGAGGGCGGTCACCACGGTTCTGTTGGCGCCGGAACCAATGGTGGCCCAGGCAGCCTTGTCATCAAAGAAGTCAATAACCCCAGCGTCCAGACAATCTCGTTCACAGTAGGTGGCGGGGGCTCAGCCGGCGGATCCTCCCAGGGCGACGGTGTAGGCGGTTATGTCGAATTCTGGGCCTTTGGCTAGGGCTGCATCATGTCTATCTTGCCAGTCCGCGACCTAGGTTCCGTAGGCGTCATCACTGACGTCTCTGGATACAACGTGCCAATCAGCGGTTTCACCAGGGCAATCAACATCCGTTTTGACGAAGGCAAGGTGTCCAGGGGCCCGGTCACACGTAAGATCAAAGACACCCTCGGTTTCACACCGCGCTTTGTATACGGCCTCACACCCCCGACTGGCTATGACACAGTACTGATGATTGCAGACGACTTTGCAATCCAGGAATATGCCAGCGGTACTGTTGTCGATCGTTCTGGTTCCATCTCTGCCAGCTCTGACCCCAGGCCGTTCACAGGAACCACGCTTGCTGGTGTTACCTACATCAATCGCGAGGACAGGGTGCCTGTCTACCGCCTGCCCAACGGCACCAACTTTGCTGACCTGCCAAACTGGCAGTCCACATGGAAAGCAGGCTCTCTGAGGTCCTATGGTGACTTCCTGATCGCCCTCAAGATGACCGAAGGCACGACCAGCTTCCCCAACCGTGTACGTTTCTCGAACCTGGTGACCGCCAATGCCATCCCTGACAGTTGGGATGAGACCGACACCACGCGCAGCGCCGGCTTCAATGACCTGGTGCAAATGCAGACAGCCATTGTCGATGGTGCCACGCTGGGTAGTAACTTCATCATCTACTCTTCTGACCAGGTGTGGTCGATGGAGTTTGTAGGTGGGACGTTTATCTTCAACTTCCGTAAGCTTTTCACCGATTCAGGTGTCATCAACCAAAACTGCGTCGTCGAGGTTGAAGGAAAGCACTACGTTTTCGATAACTCCGATATTTACGTACACGACGGCACAACCCGCCAGTCACTGTGTGACGTCAGGGTGAAAAACTTCATCTTTTCTGGCCTGAACGTGCAGAAATCAGACGTCTGTTTCGTACAGCACAACGAAAGCCTCAATGAGATCTACTTCTGCTATCTGTCAGGCGACCAGTACGTGTCATTCCCTAACGCCACACGGTGTAACAGGGCGGCAGTCTATAATTACCGCAACGACACCTGGTCATTTTATGATCTCCCCAACATTTCAGCCGGCACAACGGCCAACGTGGACTCGGTTGCCACCTACACAACAGCCACAAGCCTCACATACGCCCTGGTCGGTGGATCCTACTATGACCAGGAAGACAACTTCGATCGCCACACAATACAGGTCGGAGAAAGTAACAGCTCTGACGGGCTCACAAGCGACAAACTGTACGCTGTAGACCTGTCGGACGAAGGCAAGCTGTCATTCCAGCTCGATGAAGAGGCAACAAAGCCTGCAGTGATCGAGCGTATTGGCCTGGACCTCGATGAGGCCGGATCAGCGGCTTCCAACTATGTCGTCGTCAACAGGATCTTCCCCCAGGCAGACACCAGGAACGAAAACAAGGTTCTGCAATTTCGTTTCGGAGCCTCAGATGTCCCGACCGGAACTCCCACATATGGATCGACACAGTCTTTCAACATGCAGACAGATCACAAGATTGATAGTCGTGCTGCTGGTCGTTACCTGGCCTATGAAATCACAGTCTCAGACAACAAGGACTTCGAGATTTCAGGGTTTGACCTCGATGTTATCCCGACTGGTAGACGATAATGTCTTTCAGCGCCAAGACTAACCTTCTCGTCACTCGCTACGCACGTCGCCAGTATCCAGAGCTGGAAGAAGGTGTCCGCAAGTACATTACCGACGAGCTGCAGCGCGTCGAGCAGTCCATCACAAGCCTGTCTGAGGCTTCAATTCAAGTAGCAAACAACGCCCCAGAGGCCCCTGTGAAGGGCATGGTCCGTTATGCCGTGACAGGCTGGGACCCCCTGGGCAACGGCTTTCAGGGCCTCGTTGTCTACAACGGCACCGCCTGGGTCGCAGTCTAAGAGGATATTGAAAAATGAGTTTCATGGCATCTATCGCAGGCCCAGTCCTTGGAGCCGCTGTTGGCGGCATAATGGGCAACAGGTCAGCCAAGTATGGCGCAGGCGCCCAGCGATACGCCACCGATCAGCAAATGCGCCCCTACAACCTCAAAGAGCCTTATTATAAGGATCTGTTTGCGGACGCACAGGCAGCCATGAACGCAGCCAGGGCCAGTGGTGCATACGCCGGCCCAACATACGCCGGCCTGACCGACACCCAGCGCGAAGGTATTTCCGGCATGTCCGGCTTTGGCCGTAACGCGATGGGCATTGGTAATAACCTGATGGACGTGGGCGGCGCCTTCGCTCAGAACACCCAGGATCTCTATAATCGTGCCAGCGGCAACACCCTCAACGATGCAGTAAACTACGCCACCAACAGCCCACAAGCCCAGTCAATGATCGACGCTGCGATGCGTGACAGCACACGCCAGCTCCAGGAGCAAACACTGCCTGGCATCGGCATGGGAGCATCTGCAACCGGCAACACCAACGCATCCCGTGCAGGCGTGGCAGATGCAATCGCACAGCGCTCATATAACGACCGCAGAGCTGATGTTGCATCCGACATTGGCCGCAGTCTGACCAACCAATATATGACCAGCAACCAAAATGACTTCAACAACATGATGAGAGCCAACCAGGGCCTCTCTGATGTCTTTGGAATGGGTACCCGCATGGTCCCAGCCGGCGCAGAAGCTCTCACAAGCTCTGGTGGTATGCTGCAGATGGATCAACAAGGCCAGCTTGACGCCGATCGTGCCGCATTCGAGCGGCAGCGTGATTTCGATATGGCCCAGCTCAGTAATTTCAACAGCCTGCTAGGTGGCCTGCCTTCGACTGGTAACGTCCAACCCATCACTGCTAATCCATACACCGCCAGCCTCAGCGGCATGATGATGGGCGCAGGTTTCGGCGGTAACATCATGGATTACTTTAACAGACCAGCGGCTCCGTCACCTTCGACCGCCAACCGGGGCACATCGTACATCAACGCACCAGCCTACCAAGGCTTTGGCTTCACGGCGGGGCGGTAATGTCCCTCGGTATACTCTCTGACGGGTCTATACCGCTGCCACTCCTTCTAGACACGGTCAGACACTCCGAAACAGGCCACCTCACACTGGATCAAGCCCGGAATGCCCGTAGTAGAGCCGGCGCCTTAGGTCCTTATCAGTTTCTGGAGCGTTATCTGCCCGAGTTTGGCTACGGAATGCCAGCCGATATCCCAGTTGCCGACGTCCAGGAGCCATCCAAAGCTCGTGAGCTGGCTGGGCAGTACATCACCGGTTATTCAGACCACCACAGTTTCACAACACCCCTCCAGAAGCTTGTCGCATACAACCGAGGCCCCAACTTCGCCGCGGCATGGGTTGCCAGGGGCGAGAATATCGATGAGCTACCAGAAGAAACCAAGCAGTACATCACCAGAGCTGCTGCGTTTCTGAACCAAAACCAACAATCGAACAAACAGGAGCCGAAGATGGCAGATACTACGTTATTCGGCCTGCCCTTCGACCCGAAGCAAGCAGCTATACTCCAGGCTATGGGCCAGGAAGGCAATCCACTTGCGAATACCACGGCTGAGCAGATTGCAAGTGAACAACTGAACAGGGCTATGGTCGCACAAGGTGCAACGCCGCCTCAGTCGCAATTAGGTATGGCAGCAAACGCATCAGCACCAAATCCAGCATTGATGATGATGGAGGAGGGCGCACAGGGTGCAACCCAATATGGTGGATCGACACCAATCCTGGCAAATACCGACCAGGGCCCTGTCAGGATCCGCATGGACGTCCCAGGCATAGCTATGCCGCAGCCCACATATCAGCGGCCAGCAAACCGCCGTGACAGCTCCGCCATGTCTCTTACAAAGCCTCGGAACAACATCAACGATCTCCTGATCGCCATGGGTTCTGCCGGTATGACCGCCAGTGCACAAGGCGGCCTCGAGGCACTAGGCGCCATGGGGACGGCATACGGCGACTATCAAAACAACCAACAAGACGCCATCAACAAATACAACGTCGCCATCGCCAAGATGGCCGGCAAGAACAAGGGCGCCGGCGGCAGCGCAATGTCTGGTGTTGTTGTTAATGATGCTCTCAACCGCATCGATCCTCTCTTGTCTGGCTGGTCTACCGGTGTTGGCTCATACCTCAACATGATCCCAGGCACTGACGCACAGAAGGTGAAGAACCTCCTGGCAACAGTCAAAGGCAACATTGGTTTCGACAAGCTCCAGGCAATGCGTGACGCATCACCGACTGGTGGTGCCCTCGGCCAGGTCTCAGAGCGTGAATTGAGCTTCCTTCAGTCTGTCTTTGGTAGCCTCGAGCAAGACCAGTCTTCTGAGGAGCTACGGTATAACCTAGAGCTTCTGCGATATGTCTATAACTCCGTGATTCACGGTGAAGGCAACCACCCATACCAGATGCCCATGCGTGGACAGTCTGGTGGCAGCAACGTGAACGCCGCAAGAGCCATCGTCAGTGGCCAGTCCTAATATCCAATAAGGAAATTGCAATGTCTCAGCAGGACCTGAACGCCTTCGCTGATTGGCTTGTCGCTAATCAGTCGAAAAAAGGCACACCGGAATATGAGACCGTAGCAAGCGCCTTCCGGGAACTCGATGCACAGTCCGGCCAACGAGATGGAGCACTCGCTTTCAGTGTCGACCAGGCACAGCGCATGGCCGGCAAAGGCATCGAAGCTGTCGGTAACCTCGTTGGATCCCAGGGCATGGCTGACGTTGGTACAGGTATCGTCGAACAGCAACAGAGAGACATTGCCGCAGGCGGCTATCAGCCAACCTATGGCAACAGCCTCACGAGCTACATAGGAACAGAGGACTTCTTCCCAGCTCTAGGCGAAAAGGTCCTCGAGAACATGGCGCCAGGCGGTGCAGCCATCGCTGGTACAGGCGCAGCCACTCTTGCAGCCATCATGGGCGCCCCTATCACAGCCCTCGGTATCGGCGGTGCCACCCTCGGTGGCTCTGTCCTCATGGAGACAGGCGCCAGTGCAGAAGAACAGGAAGAACGCACAGGCGAATATGATCCAGCCACAGCAGCCGCCGTTGGTGTAGTCGCAGGTATCCTCGACAAAGTCGGAGCTGGCAAGGTCATCCCGAAAGACAAGCTTGCCAAGATGACTGTCGGCCAGGTCGCAGAAGAGCTTGCCAAGAAAGGCAAGACCAAAGCTGCCAGGGACTTCGTTGCCCAGGTCGCCAGGTCAGCTCGAGGCGAGGGTCTGACAGAAGTCGCACAGGAAGGCCTACAGGTTGCCGGCGCCATGACCCAGGGCGGTGATTACACAGCCCAGGAACTCGTCGAACGCGGCGGTGACGCCTTCATGCTTGGCGGCACGATGGGTGGCGGCACTCGAGCTGCCATCGATACAGCCGGCGCTCTCGGTAACGTCTTCCCGAAAGGCTATCAGCCCACAGACAACGAAGCAGCCATCGACTTCGCTAATCGTCTGCAGAAGATTGCCGGCGAGAACGACCTCAACCTGAAAGACATTAAGAAGACCTCGACCGGCGGTGCTCGTGAAGCTATCGACATGGCTCACAAACAACTCGCCAAAGAGATGAAGCAACTTGTGCGAGATCTACGCCAGCGCGTACAGGTCACAGACCTCGACACCGTTGAAGAGGTTGTCGACAAGGTCTCATTCGAAGCTGGCCAGGAGATGGCTCGAAACAAGACCAAGAACACAGTCGGCAAGCAAGAGATGGACGCAACGCAGCGCCTGGTGGGTGACACCCGCGAAGGCCAGCAGCTCCTGCGTCTCATGCGCCAGACAAACGAGCTCACCAGGCTACACAACGAGGGCTATCAGGGCGGCGTCAGTCAATACACCGACCAGGTTGCACCGTTCTCATCCAACGTGGGCTATACGGCTCGAAGTGCTGCTGAGCTGCCTACCAGGCTGGTGGGCACTGCAGCCGGCTCGATGGTCAATCCTCTACTCCCCGCAGCACAGGTTGGCGCTGTAGCGGCTGGACGCGGCATCGACGCTCTGACAGGCCGTCGCAGCATCGTGAACCGCTATGTGCGCCAGAACCAGGGCGAGGGCGGTGTCCAGGTTAATCCTGATGCACCATCATTGCGTGACGAGCGCCGGCAAGAAGTAGAAGCAGCTCAGGCCGCCGCAGCACAAGACCAGCAGCGCCGTGACCAGGCTCGGGCTCGAACCCGTGCCATGCACAGGGATATCCTGAACTCGAACACCGAGTACCCGCAGGGAAGCCCACAGCAGATTATGTCTAACGAGCTGGGCCTGAGCCCTCAGCAGCTCATCCGTGCCTTGAAGTCCATCGTCACAGATCCGACCTATGGCCCCGCAGCGCGTAGTGCCATCCGCTCACTCCAGCGCGGCGGTAGGATCCAGAACGTCGGCCTTCTGATCAAACGTCTGCAGCGTGAGATGGCGAAGGCAACACCGCCGGCAACTCGTGACCGTCCAATCATTCAAGGCCAGCTAGCTGTCTACGAAGCACAAGAACAACAACGCTCCGCAGCGGTCGCACAAGGCATCCGCGACAACCAGGCGCTGAACGACCAGCTCCAGGCAGCCCTCGATGCAGACAACACCGTCAGTGAAGGCGACCGTTCTATCGCCAAGCGTACCCTCGAAAAGCTCCGCATGGATCTGACCAGGGCACCGCTCGAGACCGCCGAGGCATACCTACAGGACGCACTGAATAGGGCATCAGATCCTGGTGTAATCACCAAGTACGTATTGCCGTATGTCGAGCGGGTAAGGGTACAGCAAAACGCAAGAGCCGCCAGTGAGGCTCCTGCGGCGATTGAGGGCATGTCTGCTGAACCTGAAATCAACCAAATGGCAGTGCCTGACTTTGGCGAAGGCCAGAGTGTATTCCCTGTACCACCTAAACTTACCGAGCGCGTTATTGGCGTCACCATGGACGAAGGTGACTACCGAGCTATGCCGCAGAACGAAAGTGTCACTGGTCAGACCTTCGATGGCGCTCGGGTCTACATTAATGATACAGGCCGTGGCGGCATGGAAGTGGATGCTGACCAGCAACAAGATGCTGAGCCATCCCGTCAACTCGGTAGACGTTTCCGTACCAATTTGGTCAAGAAGCACGTCGTTAATGAGAACGGTAATATCGGTCTACGGATCTGGAACTGGGCAGAGCAGCCAGACGGAAACACGCGCGCAAAAGATGACCAGGAAAGCCTAGTGGCTTTCGAGCAAGGCAAAGATCACTTCTACACTTTAAACCTTGAAATGAACGTGCCTACTGAGCTGGCAAAGGATCAGGGCAACATCAATGCCGGCAATCAGCCGTATTTACGTCCGCGTGGTTTTGGTCAGCCTACAATGGGTAAAAAGGTAGGCAGCATCAGGACCAGCCAAGGCAAGGTGCACCCCGTTTACGACACTATCCGCGTTGAGCCAAAAGATGCGCCAGAGATCAACCAAATGGCATTACGCTTTGAGCCTGATCCAGAACGTGCAACTCGTGAAAAGTACAACATACCTGAGCGTGTTGGCCGTGTAGCAACAGACCAGAACCTATCTAATGCACTGCCTATGACGCGGGAGATCTTCAAAAGGGTTAAAGCCAAGAACCCGACTTTCGAGATAGGCTACAGCAGAGGCGGCAGTGCTGCTGGATCTAGTGATTACCTGTTCATTAACGGTCAAGAACTAAGGATATCAGACCACAGCACTGGAGTACGCCGGTCGCAGGAGTATTTCGCGCAGTTTCCTGATGAAATGCCACCAGAAGGCCCTGCTGTCCCTGGTAAACGGTCAAGGGATAGCGTTGAAAAGCAGCTTGATGAAGTGATTGACCGCATTGTTCCAGATGCAGATATCACTGGGCCAGAGATCAACCAAATGTCCGGCGGTCCTGCGCTGTTCAACAACAACGTCTTCGACATTCCTGAATCGGACTATGCAAAGACCAACCTCGATGTCCGTCCAACACCAGAGCAAGTCAAAGAGATGCGTGAGGGCACGTTCAAGCCTGAGAAGAAGCGCACCCTGGTAGAAGCAGCTCAGCACCTCCAGGATCGTTACGAGGGATCTGAAGCAGACGTACAGCCGCTCGAGCTCACAGAAGAGAACCTCGAGCATATCGCAGCCATGATGGCAACCGAAGCGGCCTACAACCTTGAGCAGGATGGCAACGCTATCGGCTGGTACGACCGCAAGCTGAAAGCAGCTAAGCAGGTTGTCGCCATCGTCGAGCCACGTGTCCTGCAGTCACCTGAGGCTGAGCAAGCATTCGACTTCGCCCTGGCAGTGACATCTAACGGCCAGGCAGTGGCTGACAACTTCGAGTATGCACTCGAGGTGTTCCGTTACTTCATGGATAACGGCGTCATGCCTACATCGACCTTCATCAAGGGCGGTGAGCGTAACGCATCGATGGTTGCAGCATTTGACTTCTTCAATCAGTGGAACGCCAGCGGCCAGAACATGCCTGTCGGCCAGTTCCTCGACAATGACTACACAGTTCGTGCACTGATCGACTTCATCGACGCCTTCAATGAAGCAAACGGCACAGACATCAGCGTTCCTTCCAGCGAAGGTATGAACGAAGTCGTCAAAGGCTCCTACATCCTCGGCCCTAAGATCGGCCAGGGCTTCTACCAGAACATCCGTGGCAACTACGATCCGCTGACGATGGACATCTGGTGGATGCGTATGTGGAACCGTCTCACTGGACGTCCTTTCGAGGACATGAAGGATGAGGCGACGATGCAGAAGAACCGCGACAAGATCGAGCGCGGTATGAAAGACACCACTGACCCAGCTATGAAGCAGGTCATCAAGGAAGCCCTGCAAGCTGCCGGCGTGAAGCGTACAGGCCTCTACAAAGACCCAGCCAAGTTTGACGAATTCATCGTCCAGCTCGACAAGGCCTATCAGCGTTTCTACAAGCGTTACAAGCAAGAGAACGGCGTCAACCACACCAAGCCGGCACTGTTCAAAGCGACTGGTACGCACGTCAAGAACATGCAGCAGCAGCTCCAGGCGCAGCCAAAGGGCCCAGGTGAGCGTAGCGCGATGCGCCGTGCCACCAAGAGAGCCATCGAGCTCTTGCAATCCCAGGGCTACGACATAAATACAGCAGACTTCCAGGCGCTGATGTGGTACCCAGAGAAGCAGCTCTTTAGACTGCTCGGTGTCGCCCCAGGACGTGGCGCTGACAACGACTATCTTGATGCAGCCAAGCTACTAGCTGAGAAAGAGGGAAAGACTTATGAGCAAATCCAAGAAGCACTCCCCGCAGCAGAGCGAGACGGGGTCGATAGTGGAACAGGTTCCATCGGACAAGATGGCGAA
>Ga0070750_10000452_pt1 | contig 22827 bp, 30 predicted proteins | sample VirMetDEL_Nov_24_FD_77013 | JGI IMG/M metagenome (GOLD analysis project Ga0070750, IMG submission 77013) | Aqueous microbial communities from the Delaware River and Bay under freshwater to marine salinity gradient to study organic matter... | ecosystem: Environmental > Aquatic > Marine >...
CTGACAGTGCGTATATAATAGTCATTATGTCTAGCGTGAATACCGCTAGCCGCGTCCACTAGTTGAGACACAGTACCCGACGGCTTTACACAAGTAATGGCAACGCTCTGTGGGATTCCAAGCATCTGGGCATACTCTTTGTTGACCGCTACCGCTTCGTCTCTCATCTCGCGCAACCACTTTGCGCTGTCTACGTTCTTTGATAGAACGGGATGGTCCATGATACCAGTTAAGGATACGCCCAATAAACGTTCTTCTTCTGTGTTGTCTTTCCATACTTTCCTCAAGTATTTAAAATCTGTAAGGGTTGACTGTAGTGTTCCTAGAATAGTAGCCAGACGAACTTTACGTTTCAGGCTCTTGAGGTCATCACTCTCTCGCACAACCACTTCCGATAAATTGCAGAATTGATACGGACGTAGGATAATCTCCGAACATGGATTAGTTCCCCACATATGTCCTGTCTCGCGTCTACCGTTCTTCGCAACTTGCCTGTCTGCGGCATCACGATTGAAGATACCGCGCTCACCAGACTTACTATCATACAGGGCTAACCACTCACGCATGAACGTACCTATCTCTGGCTTACCCTTGTAGGCAACAGAGTTATTAGATAGAGCGCGTTGTGGCTCGTTGTCCCACCACTGTCCTGCTTTAGCGTGAGCCATCTGGTCATCGTTTAAGTTTGACAGGCTGATTAGGGCTGACCTACGCACACCCCCAACGACCACAACCTCACCAATTTTACACATGATGTCGTGACATTCGATAGGGTATAGTCTCCTACCCTTTGCCTTTGTAAACACTTCTATACAGAACCTAAACAAGTCAACTAATGGTTGCGGTCCTGATGCTCTACCTCCCATCACCTTTAGGCGAGAACCTGCCTCTCTAACCTGAGAGACATCCCACACAGGTACTTCTCCTGCATATAGTAGTGCAATCAACTCCTTGAAGGCTTTCGCCCAGCCGGGCTTACTGTCTGCTACCTGTATCACAGTATATGAATTACTGAAAGTATCACTAACTATGGGTAGCTTATCGACGTTCTCACGTTCTACGCTGAAGCCTACTCCTGTTCCACACATAAGTATATACATACACTCATCAAAAGAACGAGGACTATCAACAGGAATATAAGAACAATTATATCCACAAATGTTATCACGAGATAGTGCAGTCCCTGCTGTCATCATTGCCCTCATAGAAGGCATTACATCTAAATTTGTTATACCTTCTACTATATCATTCTTGTCCTGCTCAGGCAACTTAACAGCGTGCTTAACGTGTGCATGGTCTAACATAAAGTTTACATATCGCTCTACTGTTTCGTTCCAATCTTCTCGACGTTGACTATCATCTATCCAACGAGCGTAGCGGGACTTGTGTATAAATTGCTGATATGTGCTTGGTAACATGTTATTCATTAGGTTCTCTTCCTTCCAATTGATTAATACGCATCTCTATATATCTTATTGCTTTCTTTAAATCTTGTACCTCATCCGTGTCATCCTTAGTTCCTGCACGCATAACATACTTTATAACGTTGCCCATCCAGAAGGATAGCTCGTTCTTCATTATAAACGATACAGGTTCAAACTCGTACTGCTCGTAATGTCTTGGGTTCTTAATAACATCAGGCTGTTGTTCTGCCTGTTCTAATCTACGTGTCATATAATCTTCATGTTTTTCTTGAGTCATTGTTCCTTACCAAAATCTACCTTTATTATATTGCCAGTTCTAGACAAGACGTTCTCTACAGCCTCATCCACCTCGTCATCATCTAACTCTATCTGTATACTATCTATTGCAGCCATAAACTTAGTACGCGCTACTCCCGCATCCCAGATAGTATCAAAGTGGTTCTCCATAAGTTCAATAATTCCTGACAGAATTACCATACCTGCAGGAACTTCTGGTTCACCATCACTAGATGTGTTCGTATCATATGCCGCCATAGTAAAGCTATCTGAATCATTATTATTAAGTATAAGATAATAACGTCCACCTAGAAGACTTGCAACCTCTAAATTCCTGTCCATTTCATCTGTTGTCATTCTTGAACCACTCCTCTGGGATAGCACCCTCTGCCCAAGGAAATTCGTACTTGGTTGCCCACATACTGTATGTAGTCTTGCTACCTCTATAAATTTTATTTCTAGCATTTAAGAAAACTATACGGATATCCAAATCGGGGTACTGTTGCTTAATCAACAACATCTTAACCCTGTCTCCCTTATCGAAATGCCCCTTCGCTTCTATGTAAATGTCTTGGTCTACAAGATAAAAGTCAGGGGTATACACACGAGGCTTTGGTATGTACGGTAGTTTCTTCTTCTCATACTCAAACGCTATCTTCTGTTGTGATAAATTCTTTGCTATGTTTATCTCGAACATAGAACGGTACTTTGTATTTCTCATAATCCTTGAAGCAGAAACTCCTGCTTTATCCTCTCTAGCCTTTTTAATAGATACTGTTCTACTTTTGGGGTGTGTTTTTCTAAATTGTTTAGCTCGTCGCTTAATCGCAACGTCGGAAGACATATGGTTGCCCCTCTCCTTAATTGATACATTATAGCCTGTGATTCTTCTTCAATCTTCTTTATGTCCCGTGCTTCTGTGTCTGACACGAGATACCCAGACTTAGAGAAGTTGTTTTTTACTGTAAGGGGAAAGGAAGTTTGTAAACTCCTAACTTCAACAGTTGCAGAGTCGCCTCCCCTACTCTCGTGGCTCTCTACAAATACACACATCAACTGCGGGTTTAACTTCATAATCTTTATAGGATATGTTTCGGTGAAGAGTACTGGCACTACACTTTCCTTGTCTTAACTGTAGTGTACCATGCCATTGGGGGGAACTTAGCCTTAGACGTGACCTTAGGCAGATGTTCTGCATTCTTCCAACATATACTCTTGAAGGAGCAGAAGGTGCAGGTCTTAGGCATTAGTTTATTACCTGTTTCAACTTTTTGTTTTGAGACGGTGTACGTCTCGTCTGTAGGTGTGAAGGGTATCTTGAACCCTTTATCTTCTAACAGGCTACGTACGCGCTCCTTAGCGTCAGCAATGTACTGTTTCCTGTCCTCTTCTTGGTCTTCAGGAGCTTCAGCAAAAGCCCACTCTCCTGTAGACTTATTTATAGCTATCTACCCACCAAACGGCATACCCTGCGCTTCTGCATATAAGAAGCCCTGCATGATGTATCCGAATGGGTCATCCTCTTTTATGACATCGTAGCCACCACGGTTGGCAAACTTGTTATCGTATGACCAAGGACTTGTAGACTTGATATCCCAAACCTTATCTACCCCATCATTCATAATGAGGTCTAGAGTACCCTTAACTATTGTACCGTCTATGTCTAGTTCACAAGCTCGTTGAGTATCCACAACTTTGACATCCGCAGACTTGAGAACAAACACAGCAACAGCTTCAATCAAGTCACCCATGAGGAAACGCATGATGTCGTTATACCCCATCTCCTGCTTGTTACCCTGTTGCTCTAGCTTCTGCTGACATAGGGGACGACCAAGCCCCGACATACGTATTCGGTAGCCTTCTTTGCGAGATAGTTGTTTTCTAAGAGACTCTTTGCAGTCCTCACCAAACTGCTCTATTAAATGCTCAAGACGAGAAGAGTCTACCTCTCCTCGCCCTGCACGTTTAAGAAAGTCCTGTACTTCAAACAGGGCTAACATTAGCCGAATCGTTGTGCTAAATCAACGTCCTCGTCTGTTGCTACAAGTTTGAGGGAGTCACGATGCTCCTGTAGTACCTTCTGATTAGAAGCAGACACACCATCATGGAAGCTCTGTAATAGTTCCTTAGCTTCTAAAGTGAAGGGTATTTCCTTGACCAACTCTGGTTGTGGTATCCAGTAGGTCACCCCACCATTCGCCATACGTTTAGTCTTCAACTCTATATAAGCAGTGGGCAGTGGTATCTTATTACCAAGCTTCTGATTAATAAAGTCATTTATAGGTCTAAACCCTGAACGCTTGAAGTAGGATATGAATGGTAAGTCTTTTACAGGGGTCTTCTTACCTTGTGCATTCTTAGCATCAGGCATATCGACCTTACCATATAGTATCACGTTGCACGTCACCGACTTACTAAGAAGCAACTGCGGGTCATCATCAGACAGCCCCTCCTCTTCTGCTCGTGTCAGTCGTCCACACTTCATCGTCCCCAGTTTGTCAGGGAATGAGTCAGACATCTTCTTACGTTGCACTGATTTGCAAGAGAAAGTGTTCTCCTCTGTGTCAAATACAGAGTACTCGTAAGTCCTCATCATTGGAACTATAAAGGCAGATTCGGCATACACCATCTCTGAGCCATTATACATCTTCCATGTACCACGTTTTAGGGTTTCCCCATTCTCCGTGTCTGCATCGTAATTGATGCGAAGCGATGACAGTGCATCACTCTTTGATTCAGCCAATCCGTCCTGCCCTAGCATGGCAATAAGACTAGCGTTATCATCTCCTACATTAACGTCAAATTCATTAATTAAGTCTAAGTCTGTACCCATTTCTTTCTCCTTGGGTTGGTTGCGTAAAATCATTATACTTCTAAGACAGCTTCTAAGTCAAGCCAGTTTTTACCCATCTTTAATTCAATGCCTATTGGCATGTCATACTCGTTACCATAACGACGAAGTGTCTCCTGTGGTAGGGACAGCATCGCTTCAGCCATAATATCAATGCACTGCTGTTCTTCAGAAGGGTAAACATCTATTACTATAGAGTCGTGAACTGTGTTGCAAATGAGAGATTTCATACCTGCATTTTTCATATCGTGATACAACTTAACCAAGGCTATAGGCAATAGGTCAGCCGTAGCAAATCCCTGCACAGGATAATTACATATAGCAGTGCGGTTAGTAGCAGTACCCCAATCTGTCCACTTGGAATCTGGGAAGGCATACACCCTGCCCGATGGTAGGGTTATTTCTTTCTTGGTTACAGCATCCTTCTGTAAGTCCTTGTGCCATTCTTTAACACCCGCATACTTCTCCTTGAATGCTCTGTAGTATCTCTGTTGGCTATCCGTCCCGCTAACTCCACCGTATAAAGGCTTGAAAGTATGAGCTTTTGCCTCTTGTCGGGTGCAGCCAATGATGCTAGCAGTGTAGTTATGAACGTCTGTTCCTGCCTCTACATCAAGTCGAATGTTATCATCTTTGGCTAGATACCCCGCAACTCTGAACTCCAGTTGTGCATAGTCCCCCTCTAGGATTGACCCTCCCTCGAACCTACTCTCTATCGCCTTACGAATGGCAAACGTCGAACCCCGTGGCATGTTCTGGAAGTTAGGATTACGACTAGACAGCCTACCAGTAGCTGTGATGCATTGCATATACTCTGTATGTACAAAGCCCTTACTGTCGACATTGTTGAACATACCCTCTACAAACGAACGCAGATATGTTCGCAGGGCAGAGTATCGTATGTAACTCTGTGAAAACTCTTGAGCTTCTCCTCGTAGTGTTAGGGACACGTCCTCTAGTGTAGTCTTGTCTGTCTTGAAACCCCCTGATGCTGTATCGAATGCGTCCCGCGGCAGAACTTTGAACCCTGCCACCTCTTTAAGCTTCTTGTATCGGACACCCTTGCCTTCACAAAGCTTGCAGATACGAACAGCCTTCCCCAGACTACCATCCTTCTTGAGCGGAGAATATCGTCCTGTACCCCTACAGGCAGGACACTGTGAACCCTCCGTTTTATAGACCACATCTGTGTGTCGTATGACATGATGCTTAAACTCTGTGCGCGTCATGCGCTTACGTAGTTTTGGTTTCTTAGTAGCCCCGCGAAACTCGTGACCAAGATTGAAGAGGATAGCCCACTGCTTCTTGTCCTTTACCTTGCAGGAGTATAACAGCATAGACCTATCATCGGGACTATCCAAGTTGACAGGAGTATCACCCATAGCATTCCGTGCCAGTTCGTTAAGCCTACGTTCAAGGACGAACATCTCCTGCTCGTACTCCTCTTTAATCTGTAGTAGGGTGTCTGTGTTTATCTTAATACCGTTCTGCTCTATGTGAGCCAGAACATCCGTCATCTCAAACGACAAGCGTAGTGTGGGTAACAGGTTCATTATATATCTCCTCAAACGATGAGCCAAAGGCTTTGAGTTGTTCTAGGGCTACTTGCTCTGTAGCCAGTACGTCGGCTATACCGTACTCTACTATCGTGTCCCACGGTATATCATAGAAAGTCTTGCCCTCCTTGAAGTAGGGAGTAATGAGGTCTTTCTCCTTCTGCACTCCACCATACTTCTCTGCAACAGAAGCAAGCGACAAAGCCCAACGTCTTGCCTTCGATAGAATATATTCTGAAACCATCGTATCATAAACTTTCCCTTCATACTTAAAATTAGATTCGCGTATCCACGACAGGTCAAACTTGATGTTGTGTCCTATCACAATGTCGGCACGGTCTAGCTCTGATTGAAACCTGTCGAACGCATCGGGTGTTGGTTCTTCTGTACTGTGGTAGTAACAGTCGTAGGTTACGTCTTCCTCGTCCAACCACTTGTATCCTATTGCCACGAGCATATTGCCAAAGTAGGGCAGGGGAGTAGTAGAACCGTTAGACTTCTCCTTGTGGGTAGTCTCTACATCAAAAGTGAGGATGTTAGTCATGCTCCCCCCCGTTGCCCCTGCCTAGCCCACCAAAGTATTGAGGTCTGCGCTTTGCTGTCTCGAATGTTCCAACAGTGGTGAATATACCTGCAAGTATTAGAGCATGTATGATAGCACTAACACCGAAGGCAAGAACTGAGCCTAGATACATACTGAATATGATGCACCACATCCAAGCCAAGACTTGCATTATCATGTGTCGAGTATTCACGTCAGGTATGTTAGACAGCGGGTTCTTGGTGCTGTCCATGATGTTTCTATATATTCCTAGCATGAGCAAACCGCCTTCCTCAAAAGTTCTACAACAACTACGTAAGCCCCACAAGCAAATACAAACATGATAAGAAAACGCAACACATTGTCCATGCTGGGGTCTTGCATCTCATCCTTGTTCATCCAGAAGGTAAGTATCTTAATAAGCATCAGTAGTATACCCCCGTGTTTATATCAATATGACTTGTAAACATACCATGCCACCCATTGAGTTTGTTCTTGGATATGCAGATATGCCGTGCGGTGTTCTCCTCATCAGAGCCACCCGTCTTGCCAATACCTATGATAACATCCGCTTCTCCTGCCTTACCAGTTCGCGAACCATCTAGCATAGCATAGTCAACAAATTGACGGTCATGGGCATCGTAGCTAGCCTGAGACACAGACCAGAGTAGTAACTTGTTACGCTTGGCTATCTCACGAGCCATCACATACGTTTCCTTCAGGCGTTCGTCGCCCCTGTTAAACTCACCATCTATTCTAAACTTATCTAGTTGGTCACAGAACATAACGTCAGGTTCATTTAGTTGAGCATAATCATTTAGTTCAGCCATAGACGTACCAACAGAGTCCATAACTGTGAGGTAAGGTTCTATCCTGTCTGTGTAGATGGAGTGGAGCATGTGCATCTCCTCTTCCATCGCATGTCGTGTCAGACCAAAATAGGATTGAATTATACGCAACTTAATCTTCGGGGCAGGTTCTTCATTAGCCCAGTAGACAACACGCTTGCCTTGTTTGATGTAGCTAGAAGCTAGGAAGGAACAGAACGTTGTCTTACCTACCTCAGGTCTAGCGAAGATGATACCTAAGTTACCCCTGTCCATGCCCCCAAGGTTCTGGCTCATCAGTTCCCAATCGAAGGGGAAGTCAGGGTCAGACACAGCCTCTTTAACTAAGTCGGAGAAGTCCGTGACAACCTCACTATAGGTAGTCTTGTCAGACATCCTACCATCCTCTACCATATCAATCAGGGTCTTCAGTTCCCCAAAGTGTTCGGACTCACCAGTGAAGATTGCTATAGCCTTCTCACCTATCTGCCTAGCCTTATCCCTAACCCAGAAGTTCCTGACCACATCCATCTCCAACTCCATGTTGGGAGACATCTCCGTAGGTATCGAATCTATAGTGTCGTATATTTCTTGTATCGCACTGCTTGGCATAGCAGGGTTACGGTCATATACCACCGCTGATATCTGTCGTGGGTGCATGTCTTGTTCGTACTTCTTGTGTGCGTAACCAATGCAATCAAATATTGTTGCATCCCTACCAGTAAACATGTCCTTGGTGACTATGTTCTTTACCTTCTGGTAGAACTCGTAATTGAGTAGGTAACCCAGTACCTGTTTCTCAATCGTAACTTGCGAGTATTCTTTCTCTTGTGTCATCTCTCATATCCTTCAAATCTTGATTTAAAATCATCATCTTTGTCGTTACGACATCTTGTAATTTAATTACAATATCTAGTGCCTTCTTTGTAGCATCCTTATCAAGAGCTACATAGAGCTTTTTATATCTGCGTAGGATAGGTATGTAGCTATCCAGTAGGCTTGTACCTAGTAGTGCTATTCCTGTAAAACTACATGAAACACTACAAGCACTAGCACAATCTTCAACAATAATCCCCACGCGTCCGTTACCGCAAACGAAAGGATGACCACTTCTTCCATATCTCCACCACTTCGGTTTTTCATCTGTTAAACTTCTACCAACTGCATCAACAACCCTATTGCCATCCTTAATCAGATAGACCACACGGTTACGTTTGAAATCAAATCGTAGGTCTACCCAACCACTATTGTAGGCTTTGGATACGTTGACACTCCTAATATAACTAAAAGCCTTCTCACTACGAGATATCGGGACAAACGTGTCAGGCTCTTCAAACACAAGACTAGGTTCTGCTCTTACTGGAGAATGTACTCTTAATGGAAGAGGGTTAGTGTTGTCTGTTGTTAATCGTAGTTTAGTCCGTCCCTTCGCAGTACATTGAGCGTGAAAGCAGTTGTACAGCCTCTGTCCATTCTGTTCCGCTACACTAAACGTGTTCTTCCTATGGCATAGAGGACAGTCTAGGCGCATTGTGCCGTTTGGCTGCAATGGCAAATCTGTCACATAGTTTTTAATCCAATCAGTCATGCTATAAGATGTATAGGTTACAAAAACATCTGTCAACAAATCTTTTCGCTTGACGAATGATTTTTCTGTATCTATAATCGCGTATACCCTGCAGGGCAAACCCCCCAACGAGGCAAACATGGCGAGACCAAACAAGATAGAAGAAGAAACTAAGTCGTACAATCTACTGATGACACAAGCGCAATGGGACAAACTATCCCACATGGCAAGTGAACAACAGAAGACAAGCATGGAACAGGTAAGTGTTGCTGACCTTATTCGTGATGCTATAGACCTAACCATAGAAATATACGAGGAAGACAATGAACAAGCGTGAAACTAAGACCGAAGTTGTACAAAGACCCTACGACAAGCTCTGGCTAGTCAACGCAAGAGTATCGTCTGCTAGGATAGGCTTGACAAATAAAGAACGCGTTAAGAATGGAACAGCAGTTGACCTTCCAACTTGGGCAACTATTCATGTGACAAATTCTGAACGCGAAGCAAAAAAATGGCTTGACACTAATAAAGATAAAGTGATACTCTTAGGGATACCATACGAAGTTTCTGCGTAGTATCTATAGTATGGTGTTTTCCTTTCCTTAAAAGGGGTTATCTTCGGGTAGCCCCTTTTTTGTTTGACAGGCATATACATTAGGTGTACAGCTATTGTATTGAAAGGAGTTACCATGATAAAAAGAATACACGTTAATCAGCACGTCATTCGTTCCAACAAGAAGAATGATAAGCGAGAACCAGTAATTACAGTTAAGGCGGGTAAGCAGAATATCTATTGTGATAGGGTGCTAGTCGATGGCTTGACTGAGGTAGTCTATAGTCCTGATAAGCCACTATCATGTGGTGCTAAAGTCTGGATAGAGACTAGTGATGTAGTAGAGTGTTGGGATAGGGTCGAGGGTGAGGTTCTATCCAATGATGAGGATTATATCAACAGGAGGGTGCTAGCATGAGTAATCACGAACACGAGGAATACTTAGAACGCAAGTATGAAGAGATACTTGAAATGAATGTAAGTGACTTTATTGATTCACTACCACAAGAATTTGAGAAAGATATAGTTCGTTTAATATGGGCGAGTATAGAATAAGGAGATACCAGATGAATGAATATGTAGAAGACATAATGGAAAAGCGAGAGAAGTGGTTTCAGGAATACTATGGACAACTTGAGGGATATACTATAAGCAAGTTCGATGGTATGAAGGATACTGATGGTGTAGGTGAGGATGGGTTTGCTAGTTTCATACTACACAAAGCGGGACATCAAACATTGCGTGTAGAAGTGTCTAAGGATGAGGAAGGCAATGGTGGTGGTTTCATGTTCGTATCAGAATATAAGTTAAGTAAGGAGATACCAGATGAGAGTGCTTAGTCTGTTTGATGGTATGGCTTGTACCAGAATTGCTCTAGATAGAGCGGGTGTTCCTGTGACAAAATACTACGCTAGTGAGATAGATAAGTATGCTATCAAGGTAGCGATGGCAAACTATCCTGACATAGAACAGCTAGGAGATGTGACCAACATACTCAAGCGTTCGCACCTACACAACGAACCTATCGACTTACTTGTTGGTGGCTCACCATGTCAAGGGTTTAGCTTTGCGGGTAAGCAACTAAATTTCGATGACCCACGCAGTAAGTTATTCTGGGAGTACGTCAACATATTGCGTGTACTCAAGCCCAAGTATTTCCTACTTGAGAACGTCAAGATGAAACAACAGTATCAGGACATAATATCTGATGCACTAGGGGTGAAGCCAGTAGAGATAAACAGTTCTCTTGTGTCTCCCCAATGTCGCAAGCGTTTGTACTGGACGAACATACCAGACGTGACAAAACCAGACGATAAAGAACTAGTCCTCAAGGATATAATAGAGGATGGGTTTGTAGATAGGGACAAAGCACATTGCCTAGATGCTAACTACTGGAAGGGTGGCAACCTCAAGTCATACTTCCAGAAGCACAGACGGCAACTTGTATTTAGTGATGACGGTTTGTGCCACGTTGGAGACGCAGATTTGAATGGACACGACATACTAAAACGTGTCTATCATGTTGATGGCAAATCGCCCACGCTAACAACAATGCAAGGGGGCAACCGTGAACCCAAGATATTGTGTGGTGCATGGCGGGGACGCTACGTTGTAGATGGAGTGAGACAAGACCACAAACAAGCGACAAAGGGGCTGACAAAACAACGACTCGAAGTAAGACTTGACCAGAAGACAAACGCACTAACGACAGTCCAGAAGGACAACGTTGCTGTAAGCCTCGACGCGCTCCAATGGCGAAAGCTTACTCCGCTAGAGTGTGAACGGTTACAGACTGTTCCAGATAACTACACCAATCATGTAAGCAATACGCAACGCTACAAGATGCTTGGTAATGGTTTTACTGTCGATGTTATTGCACACCTAATAAAAAGCTTGACAAAAACGCCACGCTAAATTTTACTAGGCATCGAAAGGAATTTATCATGTCAGTAGAAAACATTATTAATATATATAATCTATCAACACCCGCAGAACGTCGTCACGGTGTCACTTGGTATCGTGTCGCATTGACTGAGTGTGAACGGTTGGCTGTTCAGTTTGACTTGCCAGTTAATATCGTTGCGGGTGTTGTGTCTGCCTTGTCACCTAATAACAAGTGGGAACGCAACATCGAGAACGCCCACGTTCTAATCGATGCTTATCTAGATGGTGAGGATATCAACAGCGTCAAAGTTTCAACATATAACGCGATGAAAAATAAAGCTTGGCAAATACTCAACGCTAAACTATTGGGAAATTGTCACGATGATGTCGTGTCTGATTACCACATAACCTACAAGCTGAACGGGCAGAAAATAGTTTCGTTTTTTGAGTGCATCATGGGATACGATACCTGCTGTATCGATGGACACGCTAAGGGAATATTCGAGGGTCAGCGGTTTGGGCTTACCAGTCCCAAGAATTACATCAGCAAGAAGTACTATAAAGAACTACAGGAAGCATACGTCGAAGCGGGTAAAAGATGCACATTTCAAAAAAGACACTTGAAAGCATTTGAAATACAGGCTATTACTTGGTTAACGTGGAAGCGTATCCACGATATTTAAACCAACTATGAAAGGAAAAACAGATGTTGGATTTAGTAGAAACAAAAATAAATGATACTGGTTTTCGAGATGTTCGGGGCGGTATATCATATCATCATAATGACATTTTCGATATGTCACTATTTAAAGCTTATTCGGAATTTGAGCGCGTACCGATTAGCGCGTCTATTCCGTCCTATGGTGGAATGGGGGAACAACAGCCAGACATTGTCGAGACTATGCACGGTTATAATGCTGTCTATAATCAGGCAACAGGTCAGATTGTCCCCATGCGTCCTATAGCTGATAGCTATAAGCTTGTCCCGCATCAAGATATGATTAGTGAACAGGCGCGAACTATCCAAGAACACCCGCACTTTTTGGTCGATAATCTCAAGATAGTTGATAGGTTATTTGAGGAAGGTAAGAAAGCGCACCGAACTGTGTATTTCAACGATTTCAAAACCGATATCAATTCTCGCCAGTTGGACGATGCTGTTACCCCACGAATTGATATTTATAATAGCATTGATATGTCGTGGGCTTTCCAAGTGTTTAGCGGTGCTTATCGTGAACTATGCCGAAATAGTCTTGTGTTTGGTGGTGCTAAGGCATATCACCAGAAACATAAGCACACTAGGGGATTAGATATCAGGGCTATGATTGGGAAGGCAGTTTTTAGTCTGGATATGTTTACTAATCAGCGGGAGAAGATGAACAACTGGGCGCGTACTAGTTTAAACAGTCGAGACTTTGAGCATTTACTTGCAACAAGTATCTGTAAGAAGGAACAACCGAAAGCGGAGATGTTGCAAACTGACGAGCCAATGGTTAACAAGAGTCTGCTTAATCTGTTGGTTGAGCAATATCACGAGGAAGCAAAGGAATTGGGCGAGACTGTTTGGGCGGGTTATAATGCCCTAACACATTGGTCAACCCATACGCTTGAAACCAAGAACGCCAAGTCGAACCATAAACAGCACGACGTTAGAAGGTCGCGTTCAGATATGGTTAGGGATGTTATAACCTCACCCGAATGGGAAAAGCTTTGCGAGGTGGCTTAATTGGAAGCTTTATATATAATTTACAGAACAGTTATGATTGTTCTGTTGTCTCTAATAATTTACGCAATATTCATTAATTGAAAAGGAAATAAAACAATGGATAAGAAACTTATACCAACATCAGAAGATACTCCAACAATGCGCGATTATAAGCTATATAGTCAGTCGGTGTTGGAAGTTAAAAACGCTTGCTCTACTCTCTGGGGTGCAGTTAACGTTCTGGATGCTAGGTTTGAGCAGGTTATGAAGAACGAGCATAAACAGCATCTAGCAAGTAAGCGATTAATCAACGAGCTTGCCCTATTCCCTGATGATAATAAGCAGGATATTCCCGACGAAATCGTAGCGGATAATCAGGTAGGTAAGTATCGACAGAAACTCAACCCAACCGATAAGCTAGTCCTTAAAGAACTATCTAGGGGTCACTTTGTAGCACTGCCGACTATTGCGGGTTCTATCGGTCGTGGAAGGCTTACTGTTGCCCAATCAATAAAAGTGTTGCGTAATCTTAATTATAATGTAATAACCAAGAGTGTAAGCGGTAGCGGTAGGCGTTATCGTAAAATTTACAAGATTGAAGGGAAACAAAACAATGCATAAGAATAATATTTCATACCACCTTAATGAACTAAAAGACGGTGAGAAGTTTGCAGTCGTACCACATGAGCAATTGGCATTGATTGCTAATACTGTTAATTCTGTCCAGTCTCAAGTGAAAGTGCTTCACGAGATGCTAGAAGCTTTTGGTATAAAACAGTATTACTACCACAAGGATGTCAAGACACTTGCGGATATGCCAGAGATAAAGATTGGTTTTAACAAGAAGGAATATGAACCAGAACAAGACTAAATAAACCTTACTATTTCCTCCCCAGAAACCCTCTAGCATTGTCTAGGGGGTTTTTGTTTGGGTAGATGCCAGAATAACCATCAAAGGCTTGTATAGGCTTGGTTATCTGGGTTGTTGCTATCGGGTTTATTGCTACGCTTCTTTACCTTGATGCATCCCCTAAAGGGTTAACCATACAGATTATATATGGATGACAAATGACAAAACGCGTACGCGCGCGGGTGTGGGCGCGATATATTATCGGGGAAAGTATCGGGGAAGTTTCGCGGGGTCAACTTGGCGGGGCGGTTGGTGTTTCATTGAAGACCCGCTATCGACAAATAAAAATAAATATACTTGCTTGCGGGCGCACGCATGGGACACCCCCCTCCCCCCGGTATTTGCTAGCAATCCCGACATATTTTTTGTATTTTGAGGGTTTCCTGTATGGTATTCCCGACGAACATGTAAGGGGAGACGCTCCGAGAACCCGCTGCGGGGGGTATGGGGTTTCCCCCGGCAGGTGTACTGCCATGATAGGGTCAAAAACACGTCCTGTCAACTAAAAAATGACCCCTCCTGTATTTTTTTTTTACTATTTCAGAATAACCTGTTGACATAACCCCCTTCTAACCCCATAATGTAGACTGCTGGGGCTTGCAAAACAGCGAACGACCCCACACATAGCGATAATTTCCTTACTTTATAGGTCTTCGGTACGCTTCCCAGCACCAAATTACGGAAAATAGTATGAATTTGATACAACAAGCTCCCAAAAAGCAGTTGTCCGACAAACAGGAGTCGTTCCTGACTGCTCTGTTTGAAAACAACGGCAATTTTAACAAGGCAGCAGAGGTTGCAGGCTACTCCACAGGCTCTGTATCGTGGCTACGCGACAAACTAGCCGAAGAAATAGTCGAGCGAACCAAGTCTCTCCTCTCAGGACACAGCCTACGGGCTGCAAACAAGATGGTAGAACTGGTAGACACCCCTGTAATCGAACGGGGAGACGACCTACGGCTACGTGCGGCAGAGGCGATACTCAATAGGGTAGGTCTTGGCAAACAAGAGACAATGAACCACAACGTTCAGGCAATCCATGGCGTAGTCCTGTTGCCACCAAAGAAAGAGGTAGTAATCGATGGGTGATACTAAACAATTTAACAAAAACTTTAATAGGGTGACAAAAAAAGATTATGATAGCCTGACTACAAGAAATAAAAAACGGTATGACAGAGCTAAAGATAAGGGTTTAATTCCTGCAGTTAAAAAAGGCAGTACACTAGGCACTATAACAGTATTTGACCCTACAAGTTTTGATAGAGTTGCCGATAAGGAACTAGGTATAGGTATGCTTCGTGATGAACCATCAAGAACAGCAACAACTATACGATATAATCCTGACATAGGGCAGTCCATACCTACTAGTAGACCTGCTATGTCTAGAGGACCCGACAGTCCTAGAGGCAGACCCGCATCACGTTCGGTAGAGAAAAATGGCTGAGTGGCTTATAAGGGCAATGACACCCTCTACTCCAACAACCTCTGACAATGAAACTGTTCGCACTATATCGTATGAACAGGATGGTGTTGCTTACTTAGCCCCTACAATACGAATGATTGATGGTAAACTAAAAAGATTTGAAGATAAACAAGCGATAGACGAAGCCATAAGAAGAAAAGATGGTATTCGTGTTCCTGATGGCATGAACTCAACAGAGTTTTCAAAGCTGATTAGTGAACGTATAGGAACGGCTCGTGGTAGAAAAGCGGCAAGTTCGGTAGAAAAAAATAACTGAGTGGCCCAGAGAAATGCCTGAAGAAAAGAAGCCACGGGGCAGACCCAAGAAAGACCCTGAAGCTCCTAAGGCAGTATACAACCTGTCTAGGAAGGAACGGGCTAGACGCGCTCTACAGGCTCGTGTTCGTAAGGCAGAGAGTTCTAAGAAGAAACTACAGAAGAAGTCAAAGCAGAAGGCTGAGTACGCACGAGTCCTAAAGAAGAGTGCAAAGAAAGTAGAGTCAGCCCTAAACCAGAAGACTACTCGTGTCGTAGATATGGATGACGTATCCAACTTACCCGCCACCGTTCGAGAGATAATAGATGACACACCAGTTATCTTCAAGCCTAATGACGGTCCTCAGGAAGAGTTTCTATCTGCTAGTGAACAGGATGTCCTCTATGGTGGCGCGGCAGGTGGTGGCAAGAGTTTCGCACTTCTAGCTGACCCTCTCAGGTACTGCCACAATTCCAACCATCGTGGTCTTCTCCTTCGTCGTACTCTAGACGAACTAACAGAACTGATAGATAAGTCTAAGCAGTTGTACACCAAGGCGTTCCCCGGAGCGACCTTCCGGGAGTCAAAGTCAACGTGGGTCTTCCCCTCTGGGGCAACCATGTGGTTCACCTACCTCGACAGAGATAAGGACGTAACACGTTTCCAAGGACAGGCTTTCAACTGGATAGGCATAGACGAGATAACCCAATACCCTACCAGCTACGTCTGGGACTATCTCAGGTCACGTCTTCGTAGTACAGACCCAGAGCTACAGAGAAACCTCTGTATGCGTTGCACAGCAAACCCCGGCGGTGTTGGTGGTTGGTGGGTCAAGAAGATGTATATAGATATAGCGGAACACAACAAACCGTTCCCCGCTGCAGATTTAGAAACAGGCAAACCCTTCGTATGGCCTAAGGGGCATGAGAGAGAAGGGCAAGCCCTGTTCTACCGTAAATTCGTACCTGCTCGTCTCACAGATAACCCTTATCTAATGGCAGATGGACAGTACGAGGCGATGCTCCGTTCCCTACCCGACGTTGAGCGTCGTCGATTATTAGAAGGAGATTGGGATGTTGCAGAGGGGGCTGCTTTTCCAGAGTTTTCACGAACTCACCACGTTGTCGAACCTTTCGATGTACCTACCAATTGGCCGCGCATTCGGGCGGCAGACTATGGGTACGCTTCCCCGTCCTGTATTCTATGGGGTGCTATTGATTGGGATAATAATATTTGGGTTTATCGTGAACTGTATATAAAACACTTGACAGCAGAACAGCTAGCCGATAGAATACTAGAAATGGAAGAGTTAGACCCTCTCCCGCACTATACAGTGTTAGATGCATCCTGTTGGAATAAAACAGGCTTCGGACCTTCGATAGCAGAAACCATGATGCGCTCTGGTGTTAGATGGACACCATCAGACAGAAACAGACTCCAAGGAAAAATGGAATTACATAGAAGGTTAGCGGACGACCCGTATACCAAAGAACCACGTTTACGTGTCTTCTCAACTTGTAAACACACTGTCGCACAACTCTCAGGTATTCCGCTGTCCAAAACCAATAGTGAAGACGTTGATACAAAAGCTGAAGACCACGCATATGATGCACTCCGTTATATGGTTATGACACGCACAAGTGGTTATACATCCATACACAAAACTTTGCAAGGTATAAAAGACCAAGCATACCAACCCTTTGATAATACATTTGGATATTAAATATGGCAGGTGGCGGTTCTAAGCCGATAGAAATTAAAAGTAAGTTTGACCCTCGCGTGACAACTTTGCGAGAGGTTGTTGACTTATACGCGAAGGACGCTCGTGCAGCAGGTCGTAAGATTGAAGATTTTGAAAAGACTTTTAATCTTGCTGGATTAAAGGATATGCTAGATAGACCAGCTATTGATATGTTCGAGGGTAGCTGGGATGGTGACTTAAATCCACTAGAAGCCGCCTTACAGGGCAAAGCGGAGTCTACACATCGTTCGGTTATATCTGCAGTAAGTAATGTGCAGAGAAATGTTATAAGAGAAGCAACCAGATTAAAAACTGGTTCTGATTTGATACAGATAACCGATACTGTATATATACCTCCAAAGTCTAAAGCCTATACTAAGAGTTTTGGTTATAATCCGTACAGAATAGGATTTTTAACAGAGGCTCTTGTAAAACATGTAAAAGATAATCCTGCTGATAAACCGATTGCTAACGCTATTATGTTTCAACTTCAGACAGGACTACGCCCCTCTGCCGTAGGTGGTCTTCCTACTGCATCCTTCAAAACGTCGGAACGTCCGGGAGGTTCTCCGGGGATATTTATACCGAAGGATATGAAGGGTGTTAAAACAGATAATAATATAAATGTACCGCTATCAAGACGTTCTATAGCTATACTACAAGACCAAACAATGTACAACGAAGCAGAGTTCGGAGGTTCCGAAGGATTTTTTGTAAGACGAATAGGAAATAAAGTAGAGTCTATTACGGATACTGATATAAATAGAGTGCTTAAAAAATTAAATTCTAGTTTTGGAATTAAAAAAGACCTTAAAACAGTAGACACTAAAGATGTACCATACCTAACTTCGTACGACCTTCGACGTTTAAATGCAACGGCCTTTGACCAACTAGGTGTTGATGTAAACAGAGCAGGCGCATTAGTAGGTCGCCCTATACAAGCAAATACAGAACAATCTAGATATATTGGGGCAGCTCCCGGTGTTTACGGAGACTCTGCAACAGAAGATGTAAATAGAGTATCCAACTTCTTTCACCAACAATACGCAGAAACACTTTCGGGTGCTAGCGAAGCAGGGCAAGAAGGTAAGTCTCTAAGTCTCAATACAATGTTATTTGATGGTAAAACACCAGAGTTTACTGACATAGAAACAGAAGCACCCGCATCAATAAAGATAAAGAAGTTTGACGTTGGTACAAATATACAAGTAGAAGAAAAAGGCCCTGCTAAACAGGCTGTTCCCTCACCACAAGTAGCTGATGACCTAATGCCTGCGCCTAACCCTGAGGCGGCTGAAAGCTTGAGAGCTAAGGGATTTGACGGAAAGAAGATGGCTGATGCAATCTTAAACTTCGTCAATAAGGATACAACCAAGGCAGTTACAGGAGTTATTGCGGGGGCTGGTTCTACTTTAGCGGCTATGGTTCCCGGACCTGTGGAGGCACTGGTTACAGGAGTCTTCGACCAGAAGAGTTTAGAAGAGGCAGGAGCTAAGGGTAAAAAGCTAGTACAGGACGTTACTGGTCAAGAGGAGGGCGTACTTCCTGCGCTTGGTGAAGTAGCAGGGGTAACTGGTGAAATGGTTACAGGTGCAGTTGCTGACCCCGAAGCCCCTCTTGCAACTTCAAAATTTTTAGCTAGTCCTATGGCGACTATAGCTTCAGGATTTATTAACAGGAACGAGGAAGCCACTCCTGTTGATATGAATACAGGTGGCTTCCTATCTAGATAAGGAGAAAAAACATGCCCGGAAATAACTATAACTACGGTGCTGCTTACATTATGAACTCAGACAAGACATCTGTTGACACAGACGAGGGTGCAAGCTCCCTAACACGCGAAGGCTTGGAATTTGATACTCGTGTACAACAAGGCCCTATAACTGAAGACATGCCAAAGAAGCAGACTAAGCCAACAGTTGAAGCATCGTTATTCGCTATGGCAGACGAACGCGACTATTAGAAAGTAAGATATGTCAGAAGACAATTTCCTACAGCCTGCAGACGACACAACTATACCCGTTCAATCCCCAGATGAAATGCTTCCGGGGTTGGCAGGGTACGTTCGACGCAAGTTTGAAGAGGCTGAGAACGGACGTTTCTCCTACGAGCAACGTTGGTTACAGGCTTTTAAAAACTTTAGGGGCATCTACGATTCGACTACGCAGTATAGAGATTCCGAAAGGTCACAGGTATTCGTAAGAGTAACCAAGACCAAGGTTCTTGCCGCGTATGGTCAGATTATAGATATCCTGTTTGCTAATAAAAAGTTTCCACTCGTTGTAGAACCAACTCCTATGCCAGAAGGTATAGCAGAGTTTGCTCACATGGAAACTCCTCTAGACCAAATGTCAGAAGACCCCTACGGGTTCTCTGGGGATGGCAGGGAGCTTACTCCCGGAGCCTTAGGTGCTGAACCCTCTAAGGATTTTCTTGGTGGTCTAAAACAGTCTATGGGGCAGTTGCCACTAGCTGAAGGACCTAGCAAGATAGGCGAACCACAGATTAGCCCAGCACAGAAGACAGCCCTGAAGATGGAGAAGTGTATTCACGACCAACTTCTCGACACGAATGCGGTCAATGTTTTCAGGAGTGCAATCTTTGAGTCGGCTCTTCTAGGTACAGGAATTGTAAAAGGACCTTTCAACTTCAACAAACGTGTTCACAAGTGGGACAGAGACGAGAATGGTGAACGGGAATACCAGCCATATGAAAAGTCTGTACCACGTATAGAAATGGTATCTGCTTGGGACTTTCATCCAGACCCTGCGGCTACAAACATCGATGACTGTGAATACGTAATAGAGAGACACCGATACAATCGTCAACAACTTCGCTCTCTAATCAAGCGTCCCTACTTCATAGCGGAGAACATAGAAGAGTGCCTAGCAAAAGGCCCCAACTATGAGGACAAGTATTATGAAGATACTATCCGCGAGGATGAGACTGAGCCTTACGTATCTGAGAATAGATATGAGGTTCTAGAGTATTGGGGTGTCCTAGATTCTAAACTAGCTAGAGAAGCGGGCTTCGACGAAGCTACTGACATGTCTGAGTTTGACGAACTACAGGTAAACGTCTGGGTTTGTGGGGGTATGATACTTCGCTGTGTCCTAAATCCATTCACACCTGCTCGTATACCATATCAGGTATTTCCATACGAATTAAATCCGTATCAACTCTGGGGTACTGGCGTGGCAGAGAATATGGAATACTCACAGAAGCTGATGAATGGTCACTATCGAATGGCTATTGATAATCTAGCCTTGGCAGGTAATCTAGTCTTTGACGTTGATGAGGCTAGCCTTGTCCCCGGTCAGAACATGGACATCTTCCCCGGAAAGATTTTCCGTAGACAGTCGGGGGTTACTGGAACAGCTATCAACGGACTAAAGTTTCCAAACACCGCAGGTGAAAATCTGCAGATGTATCAGATAGCAAGGCAACTTGCTGACGAGGACACAGGAATACCGTCGATTATGCACGGTCAGACAGGCGTTACAGGCACAGGACGTACTGCGGCAGGTCTATCCATGCTAATGGGGTCTGCTGGGCTTTCTATGAAGACTGTGGTTAAGAATATAGACGACATGTTGTTAAAACCACTAGGGGAGGCATATTTTCAATGGAACATGCAATTCAACGACGATGCTCCCGATATTGTGGGGGACTTGGAAATAAAGCCGAGGGGTGTTGCTGCTGTAATGCAGAAAGAAGTTCGGAGTCAGAGGCTTACAGCCCTCCTCCAGACTGTCGCAAACCCGATGCTTGCGCCCTTTATCAAGATACCTAATCTTATGCGGGAGTTAGCTATCTCTCAGGACATAGACCCTGATAGTTTAGTTAATGATACTAATGAAGCACAATTATATGCAAAAATGTTACAAGGAATGATGGCAAATGCTCAACAAGCAGCAAGCGCAGAAGCTAGCCCCGCTGGTGCAGGGCAAGGAATGGGAAATGATGGAGGAGTACCTGAAGGACCTCAGGGAACTGACGATTCAGGGCGTGGTAACGGCACAATCGGAGTCGGAACTGCTCCGAGCGCAGGGGAAGCTGGCTTTACTGGAAATCCTCCTCAAGCTGAAGAGTAGCCAAGAGGCAGTAGTCCTCAACGAGAATAGAAAAGAAAACAGCACATTTATTTATGAGTAGTATAGACAATGGCAATAACATACACGCAGACTCAGACACTAACTCCAGACCAGTATCATAATAGCTTTGTCAACTTCTATCAGCAAATACTAGGAATAAAAGGTACGTACAGTGGTGGAGGCGATGGAGGTGACGATACTTCTGATGAGCAAGAAGAGACAACAACTGGCGTAAGCTATAATGTGTCTCCTAGGGACGACGATGATATGTCCCCGTTTGTTCCGGGGTCTTCCTTTGTTAAGTCTGACGGTACTATGGACATAAACGTTATGGCCTTAGACCCTAAGAATATTAATTCAAAAATATCTGAGTCAGAGGCGTTTGGCTCTAAGACTTTTCGCAATGACAGGGTAAACCTTTTTAACCTTCCTGACGATTCTAGTCTTAGGGAGAAGATAACTGATAACTTAGAACCTGCAGTTAAGGGGGTTTTTGCAGCTGCGAGTTCAATGGGGCAGACCAGTTTAGTAGGAGCAGGTTTAACAGGCGGTTTTATGAGCAGTCTTATTGGGGGAGAAACCTATAAAGACGAAATGGGGAATACCCAGTTTGACCCCACGGGAAACCCTGTTCTAAGTGCAATGGGTCAGATAACCAGAGACGCAAGAAAAGATATACTAACAAGAATAGCCGCAGAAGCGGAGGCTAACCCCTCAGGGGACTTGGGGTTTGCCGCTAGCATAGGAAACCTCATGGTTGTCCGAGGTCCGGGGGACGTATCTTACTCAGGCAACAGACAGGGCTTGTCTTTTCAACAGATAAAAAATATAGAAGCTCTATCGAAGGGTATACTCCCCGATACCTTCCGTTTTGAGAAGGATAAGGATGGTCAGAGTGGGCTATTCATGGGTAACAAGAGGATTAACACAGGCATTGAGGAGAGTGGGGGTGTCTACTTAGACCCTAATAATAAACAGGCAGGCTTCTATAGAGCGGATGGAGCTATCTATACTCACAGGTTTGGATATGCTCCTGTGGGTATGATGTCGGACGTGGAAACCTTGGCTAAGAACTATTTTCCGGGCATGGATGCTAAAACGGCACGAGATTTAGCGTTAAGTGCTATACAGAATGCTAGGGCAGGGAGTGGCACTCTTCAAAGTAATTTGCGTGACGCAG
>Ga0070750_10000454_pt1 | contig 22755 bp, 32 predicted proteins | sample VirMetDEL_Nov_24_FD_77013 | JGI IMG/M metagenome (GOLD analysis project Ga0070750, IMG submission 77013) | Aqueous microbial communities from the Delaware River and Bay under freshwater to marine salinity gradient to study organic matter... | ecosystem: Environmental > Aquatic > Marine >...
CAGCACCCTGAGCATGAGAGCGCCCTGGAGGTCTACGTGGTCCACGACCCCAACCCGCGCAACCAACCCTACGTGGGCGTGGAGAAGCTGATCATGAACCTGCGATGGGTGGTCGCCCTACCCAGCCACGCTCCCATCTTGTAGGGTGGAGAAGACACCACCCACGGACCACCCAGCATCCAGATCGCGTGAGGGACCTGGTTGGGGCTGCTCGGCTCGATGCCAGGCGGTGGGATGTGGTGCACCCGTGGCGTGACCTCGATGCGCGTCAGCAGCGCCGGAGAGCAGGACAGTCCCACCATGGCCGCGTCAGGGGTCGCGGGACCGTACAGGGCCAGCAGGCAGCCCAGGGAGGCGGGATCCCGGAAGTCGGGCAGCCATGCCCCCATACCTGTCAGCCCATACCCAGGGCGCCAGACGGCAGGACCACTTCCCACAGCGCCCTTGTTCTGTAGGTGCCACCCCTCCCCCAAGGGGACCACCCTATCGCTGCGGGTGACAACCAAACCAGTGGCCCCAATGTCGTCCAGCGCGGCGCACCCACTCAGCCACCGCCACCCCGCGCAAGCCATGGCCCGCTCGCCCAGTGCCCGTGCTTGCCCGTCGGTCATGGGGTCTCCTTCGGAGGACAGCGCTCCGCGCGCATGCGGGCCGCGAGCTCTTCGAGCTGCGTCTGGGTGAGGTTCTTCGGGTACGGCGTGGGGCGCATGGTCGACCCTCTGGGAGCGACTCCGCCCTTGACGGTGGCGAGGTGCCAGCGCCCGCACTCGGCGCAGGGGTAGGGCTTGAGGCGGAGCCCGGACTCGCTGACCAGGTTCGCGGCACGCTTGGCGATGCGCTTGCTGGTGTACGGGCTCTTGCCGCTGGAGCAGCTCACAGGCCCGCCACATGCAGGCACACGAGGCGCAGGGCTTCGGCGTCTACCCGCCTACTCTCGTCAGGGAGGGTGCGGGGGTCGTCGGGGTTGAGGTCGGCAACCGGCCCGCGGCCGACCGTCCAGTCACAGGCCACCGCGATGCCGTCGATCTGCCAGGCGCGCCAACCGGCATCGCTGTACAACCAGCGCGGCGCACACCTGTGCATGTAGGCAGAGCCGGCCTTGGATCCGACCCTGCCCGCCAGCCACCACGCCGCATGCGCTCGCCCGGTCGCGTCGGTCAGGTCGAGGTGGAGGGACCGCGCCGTGTACGTGTACAGGCCTGCAGGGACCCCAACGAGACAGAAGGAGGCCTCGCCCACGCGAAGCACCACACCCAGCTCTCCGTCGTTGGGGTCGCGCAAGGGGCTGCTGCGGCGCAGCAGCCCCGGGATGGCCCCGGGCAGCGTCAGTCCTGCGTCGGGGGCGGTGGGGCGGCTCAAGGCGCGGCCTCAAGCGCCACGACCAGGGCCTCGGCTTCGGAGGCACCTTCGCAGACGGACGGGGCACCTCCGCGACGGAGAACCTGCCACGCCCCCTTCGTGCGCCGGCGGACACCGAGGTCCGGGTCGCCCCACGCCTCACGAACCAAGGCCAACAGGCAGCCGAGAGTGGCGGGGTCTCGGAAGTCGGGCCACTCCCCCTCCCCCAGATCACACCAGTCGGAGAGCCAGTCATCCACCGCCCAGACGCAGGAGCCGCCCCTGGACCTAACACAACGGGCACCCGCCGTGCCGTCCGTCATGCCCGGCATCCACCGATAGCCCTTGCAGGCCATCGCCCGCGCGCCCAGCGCCTGTGCTTGCTCGTCGGTCATCTTCATTGTGCCTTCCTCGGGCCCGGCAGGCCCCCGCGCTTGATGCGCTTCAGGTGAAACAGCCCGATCCCCACAGCATCGCGGGCGTCGTGGCTCAGGGTGTCCCAGATCGCGGCCTCGGCCGGCGTCAGGACCTCGCGGCAGCGGCGGTGGTGCACCGTCTTGGAGATGCTCCCCTTCCACTGCGTGGGGTTGTAGGTGCGGCTCCACTTGAACCGCTTGCGCGTGCGCTCGACGCGCTTGAGGTCGGCGTCGTACTTGGTCTTGCCCGGACGCAGGTGCATCCGCTCGCAGACCGTGGCCGTGAAGCTGGCCCAGGAGTAGCCCCGGAACGACAGCCACGCGTGGACAGCTCGCTCCGTGGCGGAGTCGGAGCCCGCCACGACGGTGCCGGCGTCGAGCAGCAGCCCGTCCTGAAACACGGCCAGGCCCACCTTCTTCGCCCCGGGGTCCATGGACAGCAGCCCAGACCGGACCTTGGGCGCGGGCGGCGTGGCCGGGGGCCTGGCGCGCGAGGCGCGGGCGACGGCGTTGCGGAGGCCCATCAGTCCACCGCCACGGCGCGCCCGTACACGGTGCGGGTCCACCCGTTGATGCGCCCCTTGTTGTTTCCGATCTGGACACGACCGTCGCTTCCCACGGCGGTCACCAGATGGAGGTAGACGCGGCCTCGGACGCGGCACAGCACGATGTCGTCGACCTCCAGTTGCTCCAGAAGCACAGGCTCACACGTCACCAACGCCCCGGACTCCACACGCGGGCTCATGGAATTCCCGCGAGGCCGAAACGACACCGTCTGGCCTCCAGCAAGGCCTTCGACCTCTCTGTCTGCCCAGCCCATCAGTTCAGTCCTCTTCGTTTCTCAGGATGCGGTTGCGGCGCCGGAGCTTGGCGACCTTGGCGTCGCCCTGCAGGCGGAGGTCGTGCTCCTTCTTGAGCTTGTCGTGCAGGCCCCGGACCTCGTCCTCGAGCGCCAGGATGCGGCGCTGGGCCTCCGGCAGGCCCTCCGGCAGCGGGGGCGGGGTGCACGGCACCATGTAGAAGGCCTCGCCGGCGGCCGTGGGCTGCTCCCAGACCACACGCCGGGGGAGCAGCCCTTCGTCGACGATGACGTAGGCGCGGCTCACGGAGACACCCGCGCGTACCACGCGCAGAGGGGCCGGTAGACCCACGTCCCGGGCAAGTCCTCTGCGCGGATGCCGTACCGGTAGCTGATGCGATCGAACAGGTAGCCCGTACGGAGGACCATGCGCAGGGCAAGCGCCCTCTCCGCGCGCCGCTTCGTTCGGCGTTGGCGTGCGTTCATGCGACAGGCTCCGGTGTGTCTGCGAGGTAGTCGAGGAAGTGGTCGGGCATCGCGTCCAGCCACTCTCCGGGCAGGCCCTGGACCCTGTCCAGGGACTTGAACTCGGTCGGGATCAGGCGCCCTTGGCTGTCCTCGATCCGCTCGGCGTTCTTGTCCCAGCGCACGCTGACTCCGGCCTCCGTGCTCAGCGAGCTGTGCACGTCCTTGAAGTAGTACGAGGCCCACTTCAGCATCAGCCGCTGCGCCTCGGGGATCCACTGGTCCACCGTCGCGGCCGGGCCCTCGAAGAGGAACTCGTCGTACACGAACAGCCACACCTTCACGCCGAACAGCGGGCTCTCCGGCTCGCACAGCATGGCCTTGACCAGCTCCCAGTGCGTCGTCTTGGCGAAGTCGCTGGCGGGCCCCTGGAACAGGGTGTTGGCGCCGCTGGTGAAGCGACAGCCCCCTCGGATGCGCCCCGACGGGAGACGCACGGTGAAGCCGTTGCCGCCCTCCGCGCGCTGCATCTGCCCGATGCGCTTGAGCCAGGGCTTGGCCTCGGCCAGCTCGGACTGCCACAGCTCGATCAGGCCGGCGCACTGCATGACCGTCAGCTCCAGGCGGTAGTTCTGCCAGGCGTAGTCCTTCAGCGTGGCGGGGTTGGACATCCCGCCAGGGCACCCGAAGTTCGGGACCTTGGCCATCTGGCGGGCGTCCTTGACGTCCTGGTCGCCAGACGCCCGCAACTCCACGAACTGCTCGTACGTGACGGAGCGCCCCCAGAAGCGCTCAAGGGCGGCGACGCCCATCCTGCTGTGCAGGTCGATGCCGGCGTTCAGGCGGTCCGCCGTGGTGGAGTACCCGAACATGTCCATGCACGCCTGGGCCCAGGGGTAGAGCTCCAGGGTCGTCCAGTCGACGGAGCCGATGACGTTGCCCGGCTGCGCCACGAAGCAGCTCCTGAACATCCCCTTGCGGTCGGGGTTGAACATGTTGGGGCCCTTCGACGTGGGACGCCCGGTGCGCGCGCCCAGCACGGGGAACCGCGACACGACGCGGCCGCCGTTGGCGATGCCCTCGCGCAGCAGCGGGATCTGGCGCTCGAGCTGCTTCTTGGCCTTGGCGCCGGCCGACCACTCCAGAAGGATGGGGTCGCCGCTGGCCTCGCAGATCTCCACGGTCTCGCGGACGTTGCCCTTCTCCGTTGTCGGAGGGGCGCCCTCATACGCCTCGGTGATGCGGGCGATCTTGCGCTTCTTGACGGTGGCGGACCAGCTCTTCGGCCGGGGCCGGTCGGCGGCGTTCTCACCGGTGCCGTGACACAGCTCGCAGGCCCGCATCTCGTACAGCGGGGTGTCGTCTTCCCAGATGGCGCCTGTGCCTCGGCACGCCCGGCAGTTGCCGTGGCTGCTCCACCCGCCGCGGCGGGACGCTTCGACGCAGCGCATGGCGTCGTCCCGGATGCTGTCCTCGTAGCGGTCGACCTGCACGGGGTCGACGCGCGGGGCGTCGATCTGGCAGCGGGCCAGGGCCTGGTCCGCCAGCAGCTGCAGGAACTCGTTGGCGAGCGTGAACGGGTCCTCCTTGGGGTTGGCCAGCAGGGAGCCCGCTCTGGTCTGGAGGCGGAACGTGTCGCGGGCCTGGTCGATGGCGACCTCGCGGGCCCAGACGGAGTCGTCGGCGCTGTAGTGGTAGGCCTCGTCCGGGTAGTCCTCGATGCGGACGCCGTGGAGCTCGCTGTATCGGAGGCGCCAGCTGCTCGGGTCCTTCTTGTCGGCGGACAGGTCGACGCCGGCGTGGATCTTGACCAGGTCCGCCAGGCTGTAGCTGCCGTGGCCCTTCCGCTTGAGGCGGGGGTCGTAGTAGTGGAAGTCGTTGGCGATGGCGATCAGCATCGCGCGGATGCCGGTGCACCGCAGGTTCTCGCCCTCCATCAGCTCGGCGAGGAGGTCCCAGCGGCCCATGTCCTCAAGTAGGACGCCGACCTCGTACGGCAGGTTGTGCGCCACCCAGGTGCAGCTCATGCGGAACGCGGGGTCGTCGACCAAGACGTGCGCGGTGCGGGGGTCGGCGACGATCTTCCAGGACGTGCCGTGGCTCATGCGACGGGAGCCTCCGGGGACGGGCAGGCGGTCGAAGTGCTCGGTGCGGAAGCCGAGAGGGAGCGCGGAGGCGACATCCTCCAGCCGCTTCAGGATGTGGACCTCACGCTCGGAGCCGGCGAAGCTCACGCAGACAGGGGGAGGTCTTTGCAAGTCCGGTCGAATCAGGAACGTCTCGTAGTCCGCGCCCACGATGAGGGGCATGGGCAACTGGGGCATCATGCCTCCTGGCGGTGGAGCCCGGCACGGGGGGCCGGACCGGGCTCCGGGTGTTGGCTCAGCCTTCGGTGGCGCGGGCTTCGTCACCGGACACGGCCATGGCCTTGATCTCGGTGAAGTTCTTGCCGTCGGACAGGTCGAGGATGATGCGAACGCCGGCGTAGTCCTCCTTGGACTCCGCCCAGTCGGCGACCTGGTCGTCGTCCAGGTCCTGCGGGGCCACGACCTCGCCGAGGTCGCTCGCCATGGTGGCAGCGGCCACGCGCTTGAGGCGCATCAGGGTCTTCTTGCCGCGGAGGGTGAAGCCCTTGGCGTTCTCCTCCAGCTCCAGGAAGAGCTTGGCCAGGGAGCCGGCGGGCTGGCTCTCCCAAGGCTCCTGGTTGCTCCAGTGGGCGTCACCGGAGTCCTTGCGCAGGACCTTGATGACCCGCATCTCAAGGATGACGAAGCTGATGCCGGCCTTGGAGCCCTTGTGGTCGCCGTACTCTCCGTCGACGACGCGCTGCAGCTCGACCATGTACTTGCCGTTCAGCAGGTGGTCGAGGTACTCCTGGTCGTCGGAGCCGGGCTTGCCTTGGTTCTTGTTCAGGGTATCGCGGAGTCCCATGGGGGCTTGTCCTTGTCTTGGGGTCGTTGTCGTTGGGTGCCTTGCGGCGTGAAGCACGTACCCCGGTAGGTCCGGGCCGTGCAAGAAGACGATCAGGCGTTGGCGGCGCGCAGGCTACCGAACGTGAGGGGCCTTGATCTCGAGCGAGAGCTGCTTCCCCTCCTCGGGCGGCGGGGGCTTGGGCATCGACAGCAGCTGCGGGCCGCACGGGATGGCGTGGCGGTGCAGCGCATCGCGCAGGTGCTCCACTGCTTGGTGGAGGTCGCCGCCTTCGTCCCAGCTGGACACGACGGCGTCCATGGCCATGAAGCACTCCATCTCGCGCTGCGAGCGTGCTTGGGTGATGGGGGCGATCTCCAGGTACAGGGCGTCGAGGGTATCGATCATGGGGCTCCTTGGGGTGGGATGATCCAAGCCTGCGCCCGCCAGTCCCAGGCTCCGGGAGGTCGGTCGGGCAGGCGCTCCCGGGCAGCGTCGCCGGCCAGGATCCAGGTCTTGTGGGCGTGCTGTTGGGGGCTGGACGCGGTCAGGCCGAGCGGCGGCGGGTGGTGCACGCGCGGGAAGTTGCCCCAGTTCAGGCCCCGGGACGCTGCGTCCAGGCGCCCGCACCAGGCGTCGCCGTAGTACGGGCCGTAGAAGGCCACGACGATCTCGGGGTTCTTGGCCGCCTGGGCGATGGCGTAGTTGGACCAGAGGTCCTTGTGTCCGCGCTCGCCGCCGAAGGGGAAGTTCAGCCAGTGGTTGCCTGCCGGCCAGTCGAAGGACAGGGCGTCGATGGCCTCGTCGATGACGTCCTCGCACGGCACGCAGTAGCCGGGCTCCGGTTCGGCAGGTCCGGCCAGGTCCATGTCGAAGCGCTCGATGTTCAGGAAGTCCAGCGCCCCGGCGATCACGCCGTACGGCGTCATCCAGTTGTTGCGCAGCGCAGCGCGGAGGGCCTTCTCGATGGCGGCCAGGGGCACGGCGACGCCGTTGGCGGCTGCGTAGTCCGGGCTTGCGTCGGGGCTGGAGCCCATCGCGGACGTGAGCCCCGCGTCGTGGCCTCCGACGCGGAGGATGTCGTACGCGCCAGGGCGGAGGGTGAGGTCCACGACGGCCTCGGCGCCGCCGACGGCCTTCACGGCCAGGGACAGGGGGCGTGTGTTCATGCCGCGACCCCGGTCGCGGCCTTGCGCCACGCATTGCCGTCCATCAGGGGGAGCTCGACGTCGAAGGGGTCGCGCACCTTCGTGCACTCGGAGAGGGACCACAGCTTGGCCGGGCGCCCCCGCCGTCCCTCACGGGGGGTGTCCGCGGACACGACCCACTTGCGGAGGGCGTGCCGGCGCAGGGCGTTGCGCGCGGTCGTGAGCGACACCCCCAGGTGCGTGGCGATGGCCTGGGACGTGGCCGGGCCCTCCGCCAAGAGTTCGAGGATCTCGTCTTCGGTGCGGGTCACAGCATCTCCGGGGACGTGTACGTGAAAGCGACCTGCGTGCTCACGGTGTAGTCGTAGTCGCAAGCCTCGCAGTAGGTGTCGTGCTCACCTTCGGCATAGAGCGTGGCCCTGTCCGAGTCGACCTTCTCTACGTGGCCGCAAGAAGGGCACCGAGTCTCTTCGCCGCTGCGAAACGCCTCGGGCTTCGTGCGCATCCGGCAGTCCCTGCACTCGGTGTCGGTGCCGTAGAGGAACGTCTTGGGTTTGCGGCACCGGCCGCAGACACGCCGGGTGGCGGCACGGCGACTGGCGAAGGGGTCGGGGCCTACAGGCATGGCTGGTTCTCCAGGACGGACGCAGGGCTGCGTCGGATGATCTCGCGGATGCGAGGGGTGGGGTTGGCCCAGGTCGTGCACTCCAGGAACATCTTGCGCTTCTGGCGGTTGCGGTTGGCCGCGCCCCAGCTGCGCTCGACGGCGGTCTCCACCGTCTCCAGCTGCTTGTGAGTGCGTCCGTCCACGAACAGCTCGACCGCGCCCTTGCGGCCGCCGCGGTGGCCTCGGCCGCCCCACTGCTCAAGCCTGGCGCCGTTCGGGGTCGGTTCGATGAGCCGGTGCTCGTCGTAGTCCTGGAGGTTCTGGCCTCGATGGAAGGCTGTGAACGGCAGGCACACCCGAGGCATGCGCCGGGCGGAGGGCTTGGGCAGCTTGCGGTTGACGCGGCACCCCAGCATCTCCAGGGCGTCGCCCACGGCCGGCGAGTAGTACCAGAGGATGCGGGTGGCCTTGCCTGGGGCGTTCAGCCAGCGCACGGGGTTCTGGAGCACCGCGTAGTTGACCCACACAGGGATCGTGGGGGGCTTCTTGAGGTGGCGGACGGCGTTCCACGCCTTCAGCGCCTCGGTCAGGCCGTTGCGGGGCTGATTGTTCTCTACCCAGGCCTCGACCAGGGCAGGGCTGTCGCAGCCCTCCCTGGCGTGCGAGCTCAGGTACGCCCGGACCTGCCGGGACCACTCGTTGCGGGCCAGGAGCCACTCGTCGTCGGCGTCGACAGCGTCCCAGTCCCACCGGTTGTAGAACCCGACCGCCATGGTGCGGCGGTGGCGCGTCATCTCCGCCGCATCGACGATCTCGTCGCCGTTGGGGAGCTTGTAGCCCGTCATCATCTTGCCCAGCTCGGCGGCCAGGGCCTCGGGCACCGGGTCGCGGACGATGTGGTACGTCAGCGGCTCGGTGCAGCTCGACTCCGACGTCATCAGCACGCCGGGGCAGGTGCTCAGGCGCTCCCGGTAGGCGCGGCGGGCTGCCTCGATGCGCGAGGCCTCCGACGCCGGCCACTTCTCCCCGTAGAACTCGGCGAGGGGCCGCCAGATGTCGACGTCTTCCTTCGCAGGCTCGCCGTCGTTGGACAGGACGGAGACCCAGCGGTTCATCTCCGCCTTGTGGCGGGGCAGCCAGTTCAGCGGGCCCAGGCTGAGCCTCAGCAGGTGGGTGTACTCGCTGATGCACTTGTCTTCGATGGTGCCGGTGGTGGCGATGAATCTGGTGTTCGGGTTCTCCTTCATGTAGCGGAAGAAGCGCAGCCCTCTCGCGCTCTTGGCGTTCTTGAGAGCCTGGCACTCGTCTGCCATGATCAGGTCGGGGTTGTAGTCGCGCAGCGCAGCGGTGCTCTCCTTGTGGGAGAACCGGCTGTAGGTCATCAGCTGCGGCGTCATCAGGTGGAAGTGCGGGCGCCACTTCGCGTTCTCTTCCTCGAACTCCGGGGCCAGCTTGGGGTCCAGGAGCAGCAGCGCCCGCTCGACGTCGGGGTAGAGCTGGGTGATCAGGAGCAGCAGCAGGGTCTTGCCGTCGCCCACAGCCATGGACGTGAAGAGGCCCGTGCCGTCGTACTCGGAGATGAGGCTCGCGGCCTCGAGCGCCGCGGCCTGGGACGGCCGCAGGCCGTAGAGCCCCGACTTGCAGAAGACGTTGTTCCACTTTTCGCGGAGGCTGCCGTCCTTGTCTTGGTCGTCGATGGCGTGGGAGCCATCGCCTTCAGCGCCCTGCAGGACGAAGCGCATGTGCTGGTTCACTCGACCACCCAGTAGCGGGTCTTGACGGCGGCCACGACCGCAGCCCGGCCCTCTTCTCCGGACTCCTTGCCGTGGGCGCAGGGGATCCTGTTCGGGAAGGTGACCAGCCACCCTGTCGGGCGGACGGTGGCGCAGACGTTGCTCACCCAGTAGCCGTGGGCCCCCTGGATGAGCGGGGGGTTGCTCCGCATCGTACGGCGCCCCGATCCGCCGAAGACCCAGAACAGTGTGACGGGGCCCAGCAACGGCGGCTCGCCGGCAGCGAGCAGCTGCACGGCCTGAACCAGCGCGCCGGGAATGTCCCGAGCCCACCCGTAGTCCAGCCCGTTCTCGGCGAGGTAGCGCACCACGCAGTCGCAGGTCGCTGGCTCGTCGCAGTCGATGAGGAGCCCTTCAGGGTCAAGGGTCGCCCACGGCCCGCCTGGGCCATCCGCACGCACGACGGTGCAGCCCTCCTCGTCCAGTCCGACCCAACTCACCGTCGCGATGTGGGTGGCCTCCGGGTTCCAGTTGCTCCTCTTCCGGAGAACGCAGCCGCGCCGCAGGATGCCGGGCGCCGTGCTGGCCTTGATCGTGTTGCGGGACATCGCCCCCTCCCAAAGCCCTACGCGTAGCTGCCTCCAGAGACCTGGAGAGCGTGGTGGCAGCTACGCGCGGGGCTGGTGTTGGTTCAGTCCGCGTCGCGGACGGTGCAGTCTTCGACGTCGGCGAGGATGCCGGTGGTCGCGCGGACCACACGCAGGATGTCAGGGATGGTGCCGTTGACCAGGTTCTCCGAGAAGTTGCCGGAGTCCTGGTAGACGACGATGCGGAGGCCGGAGAGGTCGCGGGGCTTGTCTCCGAACAGCAGCGTGCCCAACGCCGAGCCGGAGGCAGGCAGGCCCTTCAGCGCCGCCTCCGTGGCAATCTCCGGCTCGGCCGGGGTCTCGGGCTTGCGCGCGGCCTCGGCGTCCTTCCGCGCCTGCTCCGTCTCCGGGGCGGTCGTGCCCACGCCGGCGGGCTCGGCCGGGGGCTCGGGCTCCGTTGCCGCAGCCGTGATGGGAGCGAAGGCCCCGTCGACCACGATGCAGCCGGCGGCCTTGGCGCAGGCGTCCAGGTACACGGCCTTCACACGCTCGCGGATGCCCTCCGTGCGGAGAGCCTTCTTCCAGGCGGAGACCTTGAGCCCCGGCTCGATCATCGCCACGGCGCGTTCGTTCTTCTCGGCGTCCGTCAGGACCGGCGGCGCCTCCACGGGCGGGTCCTGGGGGTCCTTCGCCGCGGGCGGGTTCTTGGGCACGAAGACCCCTTCGACCAGCTTGAGGCCCATGTGTTGGGTCAGCTCGTAGACGTAGATGCGGTGCTCCGCAGCCACCTTCTCCGCCAGCGCCTCCGGCACCGAGGCCATCCCTCCGAGCTGGCGGGCGGCCTGGGCGATGACCTCGGCGTTGCCCTTGTTGGCGTGGGGGTCGTCGGCCGCCGGCTTGGGCTCGCCGCCCGCGCCCAGGGCGCGGATCTCGGCGTCCCACTCGGTGCCCTCCCAGTCGTAGTTGGCGAGGCCCTCGGGGTGCCAGCGCTTGATGCGCTTCAGGGAGCTCACGCGGCTCTTGGTCAGCTTCTTCTTGTCGTTGGCATCGGACACGGTCGTCTCTCCATAGAACGGGGTCGGCTCTCGGCGCACGTCGATGTGCGCCGAACAGATGTCGGCAAAGGGGCAGCCGCGGTAGGCGCGGCAGGCAGCGCCGTCGCCGTACGGCACGCGCTCGGCGTCCGCCAGCTGCGGCTTGTCGGGCACGGCCACCGCGTCGGCGTAGAGCTTGCGGTAGCTGAGGGCGGCGGGGACGATCTTCTCGTGCCACATGTCCTCGCACGCCGTCCAGGGCACCAGCGCGGACACCGGCTCGGTCGCCTTGGGGCGGCCTCCGATGTACACGTTGAGGTGCTCCACGCGGACGCGCGACGGGGCGTTGTCCCGGTACATCAGGTAGGCGTAGGTCAGCAGCTGAGGGTTGGTCGCCAGGTCGGAGGGCATCTTGGCCCAGCGGAAGTCGCGGCTGGACGTGGTCTTCCAGTCCAGGATCCACGGCTTGTCGAGCCGGGCCAGGTCGATGAAGCCCTTGAAGTCCATGGGCTCGTAGCCGGGCACCTGGATGACGGCGTCCAGCTCGTGCTCGATGGCCCAGATGGAGGGGTCCAGGGGCACGCTGAGCCCGGTGCCGGGGATGGCGTTCACCGCCAGGTCGCGGAAGCGCTTGACGTGGGCCGGGGACTCGACGCCCTCGACGGAGGTCACGGCGTTCAACGCCTCGCGCCCGCCACGCTCGTAGTCCTCGACCGCGGCGTGGAAGGCGCGGCCGTCGGACGCCGACACCGACTTCTTCTGGGGGACGTGGAGCACGCTGCCGTAGAAGGTCTTGCGCGGGCAGCGTTCGACCTCCTCCGAGAACGTGGCGAGGTAGCGAGACACCGACATGCGGATCGGACGGCCGTTGGCGTCAAGCATGCGGCACCCACGCCCGGCGCAGGGTTTCGACGCCCGGGGCGCGTATGCTGATTGTGCTCACTTGTGGCTCCGTGCCTTGGCCGACAGAACGTCGGCATCTTCCAGGTCCTTCCAGGCGATGGCGACGTACCACCGCTCATCCTTTTCGTCGCGCCGAGCCCGAGACATCGGACCCTGCGAAATTGCGTTCAGCGTACGCGCAATCTTCGTAAGGCGGGGCATCGGCCCGCTGACCACGTCCGGCCACGTCCGCTCGACGAGCTTCTTGTGGACGTAGAGCGTGCCGTCCTTGACGAAGGCGCCGTCGACCGAGCTGTGGATCGCGCGCTCGGCGATGTCCCCCAGCACGGAGAAGAGCTCCGGCTTGAGGCCCTGGTTGGCGACGAAGCGGCGGTGCCACTCGGTCTCGACGCCGCAGACGATGTAGCGCCCCTCGGCCTCGACGGGCTGCGTCGCCAGCCAGGCGAAGTGGGCGGCCAGGGCCTGGCCCTTGAGCCATGTCTCTCGGATGACCGGCGCCGTGACGGTGTTCTGCAGGTAGAGCTTGGCCTCGGGCTGGCACATGATGTGGAACACACGCTCGACGATGGCGTCGATGCCGTCCTTGCCGAGCGTCTCGCTGAAGGGGATGCCCTCGGCGTCGTTCGCTGTGAGCATCACGCGCAGGTAGCCCCGCAGGTCAACGGGCGCGGTGTACAGCTGGCGGACGACGTGGTCGCCGTTGCTGACGAAGCTCCTGAACTGGATGGACGGAGACGCTGTGCCCTTGCCGAAGACGGGGCTGATGCCCTCGTCTGCGAACAGGATCGGCGAGCGCGTGACCTCGCCGTTGAACTCCGATGCGGTGATGCGGTTGTAGTCGACGTGGCCGCCGGCGTAGAGCGTGGCCACCCCCTTGCACAGCAGGGTCTTGCCGCAGCCGGCAGGGCCCTGCAGGTAGAGCGCGGCGAGCGGGCCGTCGGAGGTCTTGGGCGCGGCCGCAATCCACCGGAGCAGCTGGTCGTGGGCGTCGCCCGCCAACAGACGGAGCCACTCGGCGACCTGCGGATTGAAGGCTGGGGCGACCTCGCTGCGCCTGTGGCAGGGCAGCAGGGCCACGCGCCCTCCCTCGACGAAGCGCGCGCCCTTGGCTCCGCTCACGTACTGGACGTTGTCGACGAAGCGGCCGAAGCCGTCGAGCGCCTCGGCTGCGGAGATCATGCCCCCGCGCTCGCGGCTCGTGAGCGCGCGCACGTCCATCGGCATGGACGGCTGCATCTGCCGCATGAGCGGGACCAGCTGGCCTTCCTTCACAGGCACGTAGGTCCATTGTCCGGGCTCCTCCCTGGCGTCCAGCACGAAGTACTGGTTGCCGGTGACGATGCACAGGGGCCAGCGCTCCAGCACGTCCTGCGACTGGAGCGAGCGCTGCTCGTCCTGCAGGCGGGCGGCCTTGATCTGGTGCCACTCCTCGGCGGCCTCTTTGGCGATGGCCCACAGGTCCTCGAGCGTGCATCCCTTCTTCGGGGTGTGCTTCCAGGAGTCCCGGATGGCAGCGACCAGGACCTCGGGGTCCTCCGCCAGGGGTGTGCCTCGGACGATGTCGAGCAGCACGCCGAAGGCGGAGGGGACGTCGTTGATGCCGCGGGAGGGCGTCACGTCCATGCCTCGGCGCATGCGGCGCAGCACGTCGGGGACGTACTTGGACTTGGCCTTGCGCCCGATGGCGGAGACCTTGTTCCACCACACCTCGGGGGCTCCGGTCGAGCGCTCCGGCGGCGGGGTGTCGGCGAAGGTGGGGGCCTCCAGCGTCTCCTGTTCGTGGGCCTCCTGCTGGGCGCACACCCAACAGGCGAACTTCCAGAACTCCTCCGGGTCCCGGCCGCTGGCCTCGACGGAGGCCCACGCCAGGGAGATCAGCAGGGCGGGGTCGGTGATCGAGCCGGCGCGGGAGGCCCGAGCGAGCACCGTGCGGATGGCGCGGAACATGGACGCGCCGTTGTCGGGGTCCTCCAGTACGTCCACAGGGGAGCCGTCCAGGAACTCCGGGCAGGACGACCCGACGCGCTTCAGGAGCCAGCCAGGGACTTCCTGGGCAGCGGAGGGCATGTCTTCGAGCACGGCAGCGGCCGTGCTCTCCACCGTAGGCTGGAGCCCGAGCAGCGCGTGGATGCTGCCGGGGATGGTGGTCGGGCGCTCGACCAGGGCGTCGAGGTCTCCGTGCCGCTCACGCCGCACCAAGGGCAGGCGGAAGAGGCGGGTCCACTGGTAGCAGGCGGGGTCGACCAGGATGCCTCGGTCGTGCAGGCGTTCGCCCAGCACCCGCAGCAGGTGGTTGACGTAGCGGACGCTGAGCGGGGTGCCGAGATGGAACACGACCCGGAGCCCGGCGCGCGTGGTGTAGCCCCCGGCGTAGTCCTGGAGCTGCTCAGGCAGGGCGTCGATCGTCTCGAAGAGCTCGACCCGGGCCTCCTCCAGGGAGGACCACGCGGTGTGCCCGGGGCGGTCGATGTCGAAGCACAGCCAGTGCTGGCGGATGCCGCGCTGGTCGGCGAGGTCTACCTGGTCCTTCGTCAGGCGGTAGCCCTGCACGTCGCCGGCAGGGGGGAGGTAGCCCACGGCGTGGGCGTCGGAGGTCTTGCGGGACCAGGCCTGGTCCAGGGGTTGGACGTCGCCTGCCCGGGACTTGCCGGGGTTGGCCGTGTTGAGGGCCGAGACGTACTTGGTGGGGAAGACGAGCGCGTCCAAAGCCCCTCCGTGGGGTTGGGGTATGCAACCTACGCCGCGGTGCGGGGGCAGGCCAGCAGACGATCGGGTTGTTCAGGAGGCGTCTGTGTCGACTGTCGAGGCATGCTCTTTCACAGACGCGACGAAGCCCGAGCAGAGGGCGGGACCTTCTGCCGGCTCCGGGGTGTCGTCGTGGAGGGCCAGGGCGTGGGCGTGGAATCGGGCATGCTCAGCTCGGGTGGTGGGTTGGTGACGGCTTGGATGACGGCGCGGGCGAGCCCGCAGGGGACCGCATTGCCGATCTGGCGGAACAGCTGGGTCTTGTTGCCTTGCCAGGGGTAGTCGGGGGGCGCGTCCTGGAGTAAGGCGCACTCTTGGGGGGTGAGGCGGCGACGGGTTTGATCGGGGGCTTCTACCCAAGGCCCACGGTTGCCTACCTGCTCGGCGGTCATGGCCACCGAGGGCTCATCTGACAGATCCCGGTAGTTCCGGGTGCCCGCGAGCGCGGTGGACCGGGGATTGCGCCCCCCTCCGATGACGCGTGCAGGCCCCTGCAGCGCGGGCAGTGTGTCTCGGATGGTCCGCCAGCGCTTCAGGCCCAGCCCTGCGGTGTCGCCGGTCTGGATCTTCTTGAGCAGGCGCTGCTCCCATTTGGCTGGAGCAGCGCCCTCAACCCCCCGGCAAAGTTGTGGTCGGGTACTCCCGCCGGTGGCCCCGGAAACAGCCACAGAAGGGCAATCCACGGAAGTCGGCTCAGCGGTGGTGCCGGCGCCCGGCCCCCCGCGCCCACGGAACATGACCGCCGCCTCTACCGCTTCTCCCGGCGCCAGCCCGTGCTCAGCCCAATACGCCCCGCTCACCCACTTGGCGTGTACCAACGCTGCCCCGCTGTGCGTGGGGGCAGGCGCGGCCAAGGGCACATCGGAGCCCCACAGGAACACACGCCAGCGACGCTGGGGCACGCCATAGTCCGCAGCGTCCAGGAGCCAGTACCCAGCGTGAGCAAAGCGCTTCCGCATCTCGGGGAGCAGGTGGCGGGCCAAGTAGCAGCCGGGGCACCCAAGGCCTGCGGCTTCCTCGTACCCCAGCGGCTCGGGGTCCACCGCGCTGCGCCCAGGGCAGCCCTTGCGGTGGTTGCGCAGGCCCTTCACATTCTCCAACACCACGCGCCGGGGCTGCAGGGCGTCGATCGCGGCCAGGGCGGCGGGGAAGGCGTCCCGACTGTCGTCAGCCCCCTGGCGCTTGCCCGCTGAGGAGAAGGGCTGACAGGGCGGACCCCCGAAGACGATCAGAGGCGGGGGATCAGCTTGCGCGGCGCGCTTCTGGATCAGATCCGCGTACAGGCTCAGGTCCGCGATGTCCCCTTTGACGGCCGGGTGCCCGGCGGCCTGGCTCGTTGCCACAGCGCCCAGGGGCCGGGCGTTCTTCCCATACACGTCAATGTCGATGCACAGGCGCAGGACGACGCCCGCCTGTTTGGCACCTTCCGCGAAGAGCCCAGCCCCCGTGCACAGGTCTACCCCTTGCCAATCAGCCACGGGTGCTCTCGCCGTCAACGTCGCTCCACCGCAGTCATCACAGACGCTGTCGTCTGCGGGGACGTGGCCGCCGCACTCGGGGCACGGGCGGCACAGAGGCATACCCATCTGCGCGAACTCAGGGTCGCGGCAGATGTAGCAAGAGTCCCTGTGTACGTCGGCGACGGCGGACACATACTCATCGAGGAGCAGGTGCATTGCGGGGTCGTCGTCGGGCAGAGGTCGGCTCACAGCGTCTCCTTCGGCAGGACGAGGGTGAAGTGGAGACGGATCGAGTGCGCGGACTCCCGTGTCGCGAAGTAGTCGGTGGCGATGAAGACGCCGGCCGGCGTCACCCGCCGCACTGTCCACAGCGCTCCGGTTTTTGTGTGGCGGAGCTTCGCGCCAACGACCAGGCGGGGGTCCCGCCACGTCGCGGCGTTTGCCGCCGCCGCGCGCTCCCCGTATTGCTTGTCGGCCAGGGCGACCTGTCGATCGCGGCGGAGGCGTAGGCTCTTCTGCCGCGCCACGAGCCCCTCGGGCGTCAGCCACCAGCGGCTGTCGGCGAACACCACGAGGTCTTCGTCGAGGGCGGCGTCCAGCGCGCTGTCGGGCAGCGAGCGCTGCAGCGGCTTGTCGTCGTTGGCCACGGCCTGGAGCACCAGGTCTCGGATCTGGGCGTCCATCAGCAGCCCTCGCTTTCGACCCAGACTTCGTAGCACTCGGCGTAGCCGTCGGAGACGCCGCGGGCGTAGTCGGAGCCTCGGACCTCGGTGTCCTCGTCGAAGGCGCTGCAGGAGTAGGCGTCGGCCTGGCCCCAGGCACAGCCGTCCTCGTAGCCGAGGGCGTACTGGTCGGAGGTGCAGGCGAGCAGGTGGGAGAACAGGAAGGTCATGGTCATGGTCATGGTCATGGTCATGTGGCATCCAGAGACAGGTCCGCTGTCACGTCGCGGATTAGGGTGAGAACGACGTCGAGGACATCTCCGTAGTACCGGAGCTTCTGCAACAAAGAAAGGTCTGCTGCCGCGTCTTGGAGCATGTCCCGCAGCGCTTGTGGTGTCATGGGGTTGGGTCCTTGGCTGGGGGTAGGGTGCTGCGCCACCGAAACAACGCAAGAGGGACACGCCCTGCCTGCCCCTTTGGGAGGAACAACCCCTCGACGGTTTGAGCCCCGTCGAGGGTTGCGGGCAAGGCGACGCAGCTCGCGTTGCACCAGGTTGTCTTGGTGTCGGGGTCTTCGTGCACGTTGCGGACGACGTAGATGGAGCCCCCGAGAGGGTCTGGCCGCACGGCCTCAAGCACCCCCACCCGGCGGTAGAGGTCGTCCCTTCCCAGGACCATCGTCACCAAGACAAGGTCGCCGATGACGGGGGCTCGCATACGCTCAAGGATCTCTCGCCCCCGCGGGGTGCCGTGAGAGAGCCGCGCCATCTCCACGAGCCTCTGGGCGAGAACCGCGATCACGCAGGCACGCACCTCGTCGACGCAGACGGGGGCGTCGGTTTGTGTCGTCACGGTCGGGGGAACTTGGAGTAGTAGGCGACGCGGGAACACAGGCGTGCCACGCAGGTGAAGGACGCAGCCCGTGCCCCCTTCGTCTTCGATCGAGAGGTTGTGCTTGGCGAAGACATCGAGGACGTAGGCCAGAAGCCGTTGCGCAGGCGGAAGTAGCAGGCGTTGCCGCGCTGGTCCGTCCCGTCGAAGACAGTGGGGCAGCCCCAGCCTGTCTGCTCCATGTCGCGGGCTTCGATGCGGCGCCGGGGCAAAGCCCGGCCGCATGCGTGGCAGACGTCAGCCATCCGAGTTCTCCTTGCGCCAGCGGAGGCCGGCGCGGTCTGTGGTGGTGGAGCCCTGGACGACGCCGTCCAGGTACTCCATGCCGTTGCGGCGGGCGTAGTCCTGGGCTGCCTTGACCAGCGCAGCCGGGGGCTCGGGGCCCGTCAGCGTGTCCAGCTCGGCGACCCGGGCCACGAAGCGCCAGGACTTCTTGCCGTCCCGGCGGCGGGGGCGGAGCTCGTAGAGCTTGGCCGCCCACACGGGGAAGTGCAGGGCCACGCCGCCCTTGTACACGGTGGCTGTGTCGCGGCCGGCGCGGCCGACGGTGACCGTCTTCACGAGCGGGCCTCGAGCGCACCCTGGAGGACGTCGTCCAGCTGCCGCGCCTTCCACGCAGGGACCAGGAACACAACCGGAGCAACCACCGTGGCGCTGAGCCCGAGCAGCGTCTTGCCCTGGATCGGGGTGCGCATCCGGTAGCTGCTCACGCCGTCGTGCACGGGGAAACCGTCGACGACCTGCACCTTGGCGTGGAAGGGGTTGCTGTGGCGGACGACGTGGGCCCACCGCCACTCGGGCTCGGGCGGAGCCGGGGCGCACGCCGCCACGAGGGCGTCGGACGGGACCCAGACGGAGACCCGGCCCACGCCTTCGATGTGGGTGGTGATGGTGGCAACGCCTCCTGGGTTGAGGACGAGTGTTCCTGCCTCGTTGCCTTCGGCGTCTCTCAGGATGTGGGTGTGCACGGGGGCCTCGTTGCGGTGACGGTGTAGCGGGCAGGGTGCCCTGTGTTGGAGCGGGCTCGGACCACGCGAAAGCCGGCGGCCTCGAAGCCTTCGGCGATGGCGAGGGCTTCCTTGCGGTCGAGCCTCGGGAGGATGAAGCGGTTGGGGCGCGGGGCCTTGATGATCTTGATCGCCATCAGCGCCCGGCCTTCAGGGAGCCGGCGAGGTTCGTCTTGAACAGGACGAGGACACCCCGCTCCGTGATGATCAGGGCCGGCATGGCCCTGTACCAGGTTGGTATGGGCACGGTCTACTCCCAGCGGTCGATGGTGTACGAGCGCCAGGCCGCGGAGCCGCGGACCTTGACCCTCAAGGCGCGCCCCTGCGGCGCCCCCTTGCGGACGACCACGGCCACGGCCGCGCCCGCCTCGCCGAGACCCTCGGGCGGGGTCTGGGCGGCGTGCTGCTCCAGCGTGGCCCGCACCTCGTGGAACTCGCCGCGCAGCTGACTGACGAAGAACGACCGCCCCGTGCCGCGGACGGTGCCGGGCGTGAAGAACATCACGCCGGGGGCGAACTGCTGGTGGGCGGCCGAGGCGTGCCAGTGGCAGGGCATCGGGCAGACCAGGGCCACCGGCAGGAAGCCGGAGCGCAGGCCCCACGGGGTGCAGCTGGTGAGCTCGCTGTAGGTCCACCAGCTGTAGCCGTGGTTCCACTTCAGCAGCGGTGGGGCGTCGGGGTTGACACCCACGGCCATGCCGTGGAAGCCATCGCTCATGCCGATGCGCACCTGCATCTCCGTGACGGAGGACAGGACGTCGCGCGCGAACACCGCCCACGACATGGTCTGGGGCGAGCGGCCTCGGAGCGCGGCGGGGACATAGGTCTCGGGGTCCGACGTGGTCTTGGTCCGGACGTGGCCGAAGGCCCCCTCGACGACCGCCGGGGCTGCAGGCGTCGGGCGCCACAGAATGTCTCCGTCGCGCAGCACGTCGTCCACGGTGGCGACGCGACGACGCAGGGACGGGGCCAGGCCCAAGGCCTCGACGACCTGGTTGGCGCGGGCCACGTTGCCTGCAGTCGGCAGCGCCTTGCTACGCTGGTAGTTCAGCGGGTCGGTGCGCTTGACCCAGGCGTCGCGGACAGCGCGGTGGCTCTTGCCGTTGGCGATGTCCGCCAGCAGGGAGCCGAGCATGCTGCTCGACGGGGCGCACCACCCCGGCGGGGCCGTGGCCACGGCGTGCCACACCTGCTGGGGCCGGGCCCGGCGCAGCTCGTAGAGCCACTCCGCCCACGGCAGGACCTTGGCTGCGCCCGGGAGGTCGCCGCCGCGGAGCAGCTCCAGGGCCGTGGGCAGGGCCTTGGCTGCCCGGGAGCGCAGAAAGCGGGACAGGGTGCCCTGCTCCTGCACAGAACGCGCTGTGCGCTGGCTGGCGCTCTCCGTGAGGGAGGCGTGGATGCTGTGCGCGCCGGCGGGGAGCGTCCCGGACATGTGATACCAGGGCGGGGTGCAGCCCACGCCCAGCGTGGGGTCCTCGGTGTAGAATACGGAGACGACGAGGGCGGTCCTCACCAAGGCACGGGCCCTGGACGCGGAAGGGTGCATCTCTCCGAGGCGGGTGTCCAGGCCCCACAGCAGGGGCTTGCCCTGGCGCGTGACGATGCCGCCGTAGCGTCGGACGAACTCACGGCAGGCGTGGCAGCGGTAGTGCTGCCGGCGAGGCTTGGGCAGGGCCTTGAGAAAGGCCTTCCACAGCTTCCGGGGGTCGACGTCGGTGTTGAACAGGGGCCCGGAGGCCTGGGCGATGCTCCGCTCGAGCGCGGTGCGGAGGAAGACGTAGCCGTCGTCGTCGTCGGGGGCGTTGGCGTGGGAACAAGTGGGCGTGGGCATGGTGTGGTCTCCAAACGCAGACGCCCCCGCCGAGGCGAGGGCGCTGGTGGTGTTGGGCGAGAGGCCGAGTCTATTCGGAGGGCGGCGGGGAGGCGAGCGGGGGATCCTGCGGGGGCGTTGGCACGGTTCGTGCTACGCGCGCGCCCCTGATCATTCTCTTTGTTATACCGTCGGTTGTATTTGGGGCCGTTTAAATATTTCGCAGAAGGGGGTAGGAACATCCGCGCGCCCGCGCGCGCGCCGCGGGCGCGTATAGCACACAAGTCCGAGGTCGGTAGAGAAAGTTACAGGTTTCTCTAAGCGATTCTAAGCCTTACGCGGGGCTTAGCTACGCTACGGCTGCCCGAAGGGCGCTTACGATGCCCTTAGCTACGGGCGGGGGCACGGCGTTGCCGACGCCCCGGATGAAGTCCTTGCGGCGACCGCCGGGGATGACGTAGCTCTCGGGGAAGCCCTGGGCCCTCAGATTCTCCCGCAGCGTGAGCGTGCGGTAGCGGTCTCCGTCGACCACGGCCCACTGGTCGGCCGTGGTGATGGTGCGGACGGGTTCGCCCAGCGGGATGCCTCTGTGTCCGGTCACGTTCTGGACAAGGAACCTGTCGCCCAGCCCGCGGGCTCGGGCCCGCGCGATGCGTCGGCGAGGGCCTGCGGGGAGCTTGGCGTCGATGGGTCGCCACCGCCCCTGGTCCCAGTCGATGCACGGTCCGAAGGCAGGCTCGGGCACGTCGGGGTCCCGGATCTCGATCTCACGGTCGAGGCACCCGACCACGAACAGGCGCTCCCTGCGCTGGGGCACGCCCCAACGGCTGGCTACCAGCACGTTCTCGGTGAGCCGGTAGCCCAGGTTGCGCAGCGCCTGGCACCACACGGAGTACAGGGACCAGGCTCGGAAGCCGCCGTCCTTGGAGACGTTCTCCACGACGAGGAACCGCGGGCGCTGCACCTCGGCGTAGTCCACCACCGCCCAGGCGCTGGCCCGCAGTGCGTCGTGCGTGGTCTGGACTCGGCCCGACGCCTTGCGTGCTGGCTTGGCGGCTGCACTGTGCCCTTGGCAGGATGGAGAGAACCAGCCGAGAGCAGCCTTCGGCCAGGCGCCGAAGTCCGCCTGGCGGAGGTCCTGGCAGACGTGCTGCGTGCCCGGGTGGTTCAGGGCGTGGGCGTCCACGGCCCATCGCCAGTGGTTAGCTGCCAGCTTGACGTCGACGCCCGCGGCACGCATGCCGGAGGACGAGCCGCCGCAGCCCGCGAAGCCGTCGACCGCGTCGGGGATGGGGTCGTGCCTCATGTACGCACGTCCCGGGCTCGGGCCGCGTAGTGCACAGCCACACGCTCTTTCGGGATCCCGTAGTGGCCCCAGTACAGGGAGACCGATGCCTTGCCGGTGGGCTGCAGCACCACGTCCCCCCGGTGCGTGTTCGACGCGGAGTCTTTGGTCCACAGCACGGCCAGGTCGAAGCGGGGGTTGCCGTCGGGGTTGGTGCCCTGCGGCACGACGTGCGCGGCCACGACCACGCCGCGGAAGGCGGACGCGACGTAGGCGTCGAGCGCTGCCTGGGCCGCCAGCAGCTGGCGGTGGGGTGTGGTCAGACAGCCGGCCAGAGCCTTGGCTGCGAGGTCGGCGGCCCAGTCGTCGAAGCACTGGTCGGCGTCCGGACCTCCGGGCGGGTAGCGCCCGTACTCGGCGTGGGCGTCGCGCATCTGGATGATGCGGGCGAGGGCGTCGGCGGGGCTCATGGGCACTCCACGCTGTCAAGGGTGCAGGGGTCGGGGAACACGGGGGCGTCCGCCAAAGGCTCGGGCTCGGGCTCGGGCTCGGGAGCCCAGACCTCGAGCGCCAGCACGGCGAACAGGCCGAGGCAGACAGCCCCGACGGTGGCGAGGAACCAGGTGGTGGTGCGGTGCACGGAGACTCCAGGTCAGGGGTAGGCAGAAGCAGGGCCGAGGGCCGCCGCAGTTTTGGCAGGGCATCATGCGGGCTCTGAGAGACCGACGGCCCTGGGCAGGTTGGCCCTGGTCAGGTCGGCCCCGAACAGGTTGGCCCCGCGCAGGTTGGCCCCGGGCAGGTCGGCCCCGGTCAGGTCGGCCCCGGTCAGGTCGGCCCCCCACAGGTCGGCCCCGGTCAGGTCGGCCGCGGTCAGGTCGGCCCCGGCCAGGGCGCCCCTGGGCCGGTCGGCCCCCTCCCGGTTGGCCTCGGGCCGGGGGGCCGGGCGCCGGCCGGG
>Ga0070750_10000460_pt1 | contig 22658 bp, 27 predicted proteins | sample VirMetDEL_Nov_24_FD_77013 | JGI IMG/M metagenome (GOLD analysis project Ga0070750, IMG submission 77013) | Aqueous microbial communities from the Delaware River and Bay under freshwater to marine salinity gradient to study organic matter... | ecosystem: Environmental > Aquatic > Marine >...
CAGCATTCAAAGTATTACTAATAATTTTAACTATATCAAACTTATCTTTATACATGTCGGGATTACATAATAGATTAACTAGAAGATTACTTTTACCTTGTTTTACTGAACCAACAATTAATAGTAATGATGGCGGTTGAGGTAAATGAGGGTGAATGTCAGCATATCTATCATCTGGATCGGGATCCCGAACCTTGTAGACGAGCGGTAGATTTTTTGGTTTCTTTTCCATTTATAATATATTATATATATTTTAATCTAAAAATAAACTATAAATTAAATCTTCTGGGATTCTAATACTTTAACCATTTATAATAGAATCACATAAAAAAAAAATTAAGAACATACCAACCAAATAAAAAGTGTCTGGGGTAAATGTTGAAAATAATTTATCTCAACAACACTTTCAACTTCTTTTTTTTTTGAGATTTACCCCAGACACTTTTTTATGACCAAAACCACCCAGTAGAAATCTCTTTATTTTCTTCTTCTTTTTTTCTAATAAAATCTTTAATTATTGATATATCAGCTCTTATGCTTATTAGATCCGTTTTGATTTTAGTAATGTTTCTATTGATCTCGTGAACTTCATTTTTCACTTTCTCAATCGGTTTGGTTTCAAATGGATTAGAATAATCACTCATATATTATTAAAAATATTATAATTCAAATAAAAAAATAATAATAAATAAATGGGTGGTTTCTCCATGGAAGAGTTTAACATAAATGAATTGGCTGGTGCTACTGGTTTAATACTTGGTGCTGTGAGTGGTATTTTAGTTGTTATCTTTAAAAGTAGATGTTATTGTAAATTTAGAATAGGTATAAGTGATAAATGGAATATATGCATGTGTGAAAGAAAACCTCCTCCAGATCCTAAACAAGAAGATAGTGAAGAAGAAGAAACAAATAAAATAGAAGATAAAGAGAAATTAATACCTACAAAGAGTAAAGAAGTTGAATCCCAACCAGAACCCGAGATTGAGAAGTTGGTATAAATCTAAAGTGTCTGGGGTAAATGTTCAAAAATATTTGTCTAGAGAAGGTTGTTGAGAAGTTTTTTTTTAGACATTTACCCCAGACACTTTTGATTAATACTACTTTTACATAAAAATAATAGAAAGTAAAAAGAGAAATATTTTATCAATAAAAAATAATAATTTTTAATAATTTATAATAAAATATTTTATATATTATAATTAAAAAGAATGGATTTTATACCCGAAGTTAAAATGGATTTCATACCAAGCGATAATGAGAGTGATGTTGAAGAAACAATAGCAAATGAAATAGCAGAGAATGTTGAGGATTTTGATGCTGAAAAGGATATATCTCAAGAAGAAATCAATGAATCTAAAATAGAGAAGGTTGTACCCAAAGCTAAATCGAAGAGAGAAGACATGAAAGTAGAAGATATATTTAATATGCCTAATAGTAATAATGGTGTTATTATTAATGATCCAAATGTAAAACTTACAAAGAAAGGAAAACCAAGGAAACCAAGACCACCCATGAGTGAAGCACATAAAGAGAAACTGAAACTTGCAAGGGAGAAAGCAATGGCTTCAAGAAAGAAGAAAGCACAAGAAAAGAAAGAAGCTAAAGCATTAGAAAAAGAAGAAAAAGAATTATTAAAGAAACAAAAAGTTAAAAGAGTTCAAAAACTTAAAGAAGAAGTAGAAGAAGATACTCCACCTCAACCACTTAAAGAACTTGTAAAAGAACCAACATTTACTAAAAAAGATTTAGAAGAAGCACAATTACAAGCAATCATGAATTACGAGAAAATCCGTAAATCAAGAAAAGAAGAAAAGAAAATTAAACAAGAAAAAGAAAAAGAACAAGAAGCATTGAAAGCACAATTAAGGAGAGCAGTAGCTCCACCTCAACAAGAATACAACCCCTTTTCCGTATGTTACTAATGACCATCTAAACTTTCACAATATGTCTCCCATACTCTTATACATTCATTTAAACTTTCACACCATGTATAACCACAACTAATACAACAACCATATTCATCATAAGGTGATTTAACCATTTGATTTATTAATAAATATGCAATTGATAACATTTATTATATATAATATATTAAGTTAACTTAAACATTTTTTTATATTTCTTAATATTAGTTTGTAATGAAGATGAATCACCCCATAATATATAATAACTCAAGTAACCCGCCGACATATAATCACCCTTGGATAAATCTTTTTTGTGTCTCGCCCTATATCTTTTTCTTTGTTCTTTATCTTTGGTTAGGGTATAATCTTCAGCGCCACTTTGACCGAACTGGACGGTTTTTATCTTCTTACCTTTATCATCATAAAAGATAGCTTTTAACTTTTTATTTTTTGCTGTACCTTTTTCAATGACCATTTTTACCATAGTTATTTATTATGATAAAATATAAAAATATAACTTAAAAAATTACATTAAAGATTGAAATCCATCTTCATCTATATCTACTTGATATTCTTCTTCACTTACCGCTGAACCTTCACTATCACTCAAACTATCTTTTCTAGTTCTTAAAGGAGGTCTATAATCTTTATCTATTTTAACATGTTCTATAAACTCTTGAATTAGATCGGGTCTGTCGTTCATAGCTAAAACTGAAACAATTTCATCAAAATAACCTTGATCCATTTATACTATAACATAGAAAATTATTTGAGATATTTTACACAAATATCTTCTAAACTTAAAGATTCTTCGAAATCACTTTGTAATGATTTTATTAAATCTTCATAAGTCCATTCATCTTTAAACTCACAGCAACAGAAGTCATCCCAAAAATCCCAATCACCAACAGACCATTCTTTAGAATAGTATTCATCTTTTTCTTCTTTACTCCAGTTAGAATATACACTAATCATTTTATATTATAATATATATTATTTATTTTATTTTTTTTTCTTTTTTTCTTTTTTTTGTTCATCAGCTTCATCTTGAAGTATTTCTTCGATGATACTAGGAGCAGTTCTTCTAGTTCTTTGAATCTTATAAATAACAGCACTAGTTTTATCAACATTAGCATATCTACCATCGCTATCATGAATAGATGTTGTAATATCTGCTATCATGGTTGGTTTAGTAACAGTAAAAACCATATCACTAGGATTACCCAAGAAATAATCACTAGCAGCAGAATATTTATCCACCACAGAAATTATAGGGAGATTAGCACCAGTAGGATTACCACCTATAGCACTATGACCTTCAAGTATATCACTTCTAATAGTATAATAAGGTCTTAATACTGATTTTTGAATATCTGTAGCTGTAATAGTTGTACTTTGAGTTAATATATCAACTTGACTCCATAATTCTAAAGGTTGTGCTTTAGATGGATTAAATCTATCGGTATCAGTAAGATCATTAGCAAGAACCCAAGAAAAAACACCATTAATTATAACTGCCCTATAATTTACAACACAATTAGGATATGGTAATGAAGTGTAATACATAACAGCACCAAACTCATTACTAATATAATTTTTAGTATCAGTTGTTACAACTTCTGCATTAGTAGTAGGTCTATATAATAAATCACTATTTTCATTGTCAACTCTTTTAGTTAAAACATTTAATCGTGTTACTGGAGCATTTACAGCACCATAATCGAAACCAAGAATATCCCATAAATTATCCTCCCAATTACTTTCATCAAAACCCCAATCTTCTATATAAATACCACCATGACTATCAAAAATAGTATAAGGTTCTATACTTTGATTATATCCATCGTATTTTTGAGTATTTGTTCCTTGATCAGCATAGTTTTCTTCGGTATGTTTGGGAGTTTCGGGATAAACATTAGTCCTATATGCTTGATTGTTATCATTATAAGGTTTAAATGTTGGAGAGAAACCATAAGCGGGAGGTCTAGGATTAATTTTATAAACTGTATCACCCGCATCAGAACCTTTTTCGGTAGGTCTAATTAATCTATCATCACCTAAAGCTGGTGTTTGAGTTTTACTATTTACAAACTCGGCATTATTACCAGCTTGGCGTTTATTACCAGTATTATTAGCAGTATGAAATCTTGATAATTCAAATCTATTTGTTTCATTATTATATCTTATTTCGGGATTATTAGCACCAATATAAGTCATAGTCATATATGGATTTAAATCGGTTACTTGATTTAAATTATTGGGACTTCTAATAAAATTAATTAAACTTGGAAATCTAAAAGTTTGTCCATCTCGTAAATCCCCATTATGTTCTTGAAAAGAAGATACAACACCAATATCAGTATTAGTATAACCACTATAAGGTGTAATTATTGCAGTTGAATATGCTGTTGCATGATGACCGTATCCTATTCTTCTACCTCTTTCAATATTTACAAAACCAGCTTGACCGGGAGTTGTAAAAAGTTTTCTTGGAACTCCTCCAACACCATTACATTTAATAGTAATAATATAAATATCATCTAATCTATTACCACCAGCATCATAATTAGCAATTTTCTCTGGGGAAGCAAAGCCATAATTTAAAATATTTTGTGCTTGTGAATCAGTAGGTTCATAATATACATCTCTAAAATCATCGTCATAATTGAAGAAAAAAGGTAGAGTTATTTGGTCTTCACCATTATTAGGTGCTGCTTTATCAACATACATATCCTCACCAAAAGTTTCATTATGTCTCGCTACTGTTCTATCACTTGTTAATTCGTTCATGTGAAAAAATCTACTATTATCAATTGTTGGTAAAGTTAATCCACCTAATTCTCCAACAGAATATATTTGACTTTCTCTTAATGTATCCCAAATTTCGGGATATAATGCTTGTGTATCTAAAAAATCTCTAATAATTTTTAGATTCGCTTCAGTATATAAAACATTTATGGTTAAACTTGTATCTTCATTTCTTGGATTTGTTGTTGGTATTGTTATTGCATTATAAGTTTGGAAACCTTCAAAAGCATCTAATCTATCAAGTATAATAGTACCAGTTGCGTCTCTAATGATTGGTTGTTGTAAGTTTAATAATTGATGCATTTCTCTACCTTTTTCAAATATCTCGGGTCTCTTAACTGCGATATATCCAAAAGTAGCAATATAATCTACTGATAATTGAGATATATTAGCATCTGTAACTGGTAATACTTGATTACCATATGCTGTTAAAGTTGTATCACAAACATTATAAATATTTTGTGCGTTTATGGGTTTATATGTATTAGTTTCAATAGTTTTTGTAATTGCTCTAATATTTCTATCATGATCATAAATATTAAATATATCCTCATTTTTTGTTTCGGTTAATTGTTGGGTAATCTGTGAAGCTACGGCACTTGGAGTATTGAATCCTTTATTTACTTCAATATCAAGTTTCTCTCTATATCTAATATAGTTACCTTCTTGAATAATACCATTATGATATTTTTTTGGAAATTGTTCAGTATCATTATTATTACCATTATCTTTAGCACCAACACTATAAGCAATTTTATCTTTTATAAATAAAGTATATCTTGTATTATCTATTTTTTGTTTAAAAATATGTGCTGAATCGTCAGTTGGTTTTCTACCCCAATCAGCAAGTAAAAAACAACCTTCATTAACAACTCTTCTACATGCTCCTTCAAAAAAATTATCGCCCGCTGTATATTGTCTTTGATAATTTCTGCCTACTTCACCTCTAACTGAATAATCAGCATTAGATATCATTCTTCTAGGTTGTTGAATATAGTTAGGATATTCATTACTGGTAATATAATAACCAATAACTAAAGGTGCTAAATTATCTCTTAAATCTACTTCATCATCACTTTTTAAAGTTGTTGTTATACTTCTATAATATCCTAATCTATATTTAGGATCATAAACATTATCCATTTTGTAATATTTATCTCCATAATTTATATCGCAATATGGAGCAACAGCATTTTTACCTCTTGTTTCACCTTTAAACTCTATTGTTTGTGGTTGTCCAGCACCAACTTCACTAATAAATGCTCTCTCTAATGAGATTCTATCTCCAACATTTAACTTAATTGATTGTTGTAAAGGATTTGTAAAAACTGCTGGATTACTATCATTACCAGTTCTACTTTCAACAGAAGCTAACCTATTGCAGTTTATAAGTTCTGTATCAACATATTCACTCATATTTATATTATATAAGTATAAAAAAATAGAATTAAAAAAACAAAGTAATTAATGGATAATACCTTTCTCAACTAACATCTTATATTTGTCTTCATGTTTCTCCTTAAATGTATCTATCATATCTTTTCTTTTGTAATAATTATAAAGTGATTTAGTTTTTAATAGTTCTTTATTATTCGAATAATTTTCTCGTTTCTTATCTTTGTACCCATTATGATAATGATCTTTAGCTCGTTGTCTATTTTTAATCTTAAACTCTTCTTTATTTTTAATTACTTCATGGTAATATTTATTTTCTCTTTCTCTCTTATTTTTATAATTGGTAAGAATCCTTGCAATCTGCTCTTGTGTGAGATCCATTATCTATATATTATATATAGATTTTATTTTTTAAATATTTACCGAATTAAAAAAAGTGTCTGGGGTAAATGTTGAAAAATATTTGTCTTGAGAATGTTGTTGAGAAGTTTATTTTTTGAGATTTACCCCAGACACTTTTTATTTATACCTTAATGTTTAAAAGGTTATTATTGTTTCTTGGATCTCCTCCCCACGATAAAATCCATTCTCTTCTTTTTTTATTGTATTCGTCTTTTTTTAGTTTATTGTTTTTATTCCATTCTCTCGCTTTTAATTTTTTTTCTTCTTTATTTTTTTCATATCTAATTTTATCATATTTTTTTTTATCTTTACCTAATCCACAAGGTAAATCTTTATTAACACAATCATATTTTATCATGTGTTCCCCTTCTAATTTAAATAATTCTAATTTATCACTAAAATCTATCTCTTCAAGTATTTCGATTGTATAATTATATTTATCAAAGCCATATTTAGTAAATGCTCTATGGTGAAAAGATTTTAATCTTTCTTCCATGGTTTGTTTGGTTGATCCAACATAAATCTTATTATTGCTTGTTATTTTATAAACTAATCCTTTCATATTTAGTTTTATTTATTGGATTATATTTAAGTATGTTTTCACTTATTTAGCAGTGCGGATATGAAGGCATACAATAGTTTTACCCGTTAGAGCTGTGCATAATGTTTCATTTTCATATACAATATCTACATCAAAACTATTAACTAATATTTCAGTAGGATTATTCAATGAAATATAAGTTTTCTCATGGGGTTCAAAATATAATCCACCAGTTTCATTACCACTATTATCAAAACGAGGTAAATGAGCGATTATTTTAGATAATGTTCCTTGACGAGCATTCATGGAGTTTTGAGTAAAATTATTCAATCTAATAAATAATGAAATATTAGCAATTAATTTAGGGACTGAAGAACTATTATTATCATTTCCCAATAATGTAACATTAACGGGTCTTGATACTGGATCACCCAAAAAACCCAATGTTGCTTGAGTATTACATATATCGGTATTACCTCTACCATATTCATTACTTCTTGCTGTGATAATATAGCTATCATAATCAGTCATACCTCCACTAGCATTAACATTATAAGGTTGAAGCAAACCATTCGCACCTAATCCATGATTACTTACTGTGCTACTATAATTATTCCAAGGTCTTAATTCTAATTCTCTACAAAAATTAGTTTGATTATATTGTTGAGACCAACCCCACCAATCATAATTAAAATAGGTAGTTTCATCATAAATAGGATAATTTGTATAATGATCTATACTCTCCATAGATATAGTTCTACCACCACCAATAGCACCAGTCATACCCATTATAGGATACATAGCCCATTTTGTAGCATTAACTGGATTTAAAACTTGGTTTTTACCTCCTTTCGTCCCACTCACTGCTCCCGATAATGTTTTAAAATCGGCTAATAGAGTTTCGTTTCTTGCTCCATCAATCATAAATATTTTAATTTCTTCATTATCTAATACAAATTTAACTTGTTCATATCCATCAGTATTAGTAGCAATATTATATTTAGCAGCAAAATTAACATTATGAGTTCCAAAATATTCAACTTCATTTACAAATATACCATCACCTTGAGCTTGTGCCGTTCTTGCTCCCGATTGATAAACTCTCAACTCGCTACCTTGTCTCATAACACCTATATCCATGAATCTAAATTGATTTTTCCCTAAAATACCCGATAAAGACACACCATTAGCGGGAGGATCAAAATAAGTAGGTGTATAATCAAAATCACCACCACCAATATCTCTTGTTTTATTTATTCTAGATAAACCCACTACCCAATTATTAGTATTAGCATTACCATCAGCATTATCAAAATTAAATATAGCTATGCCTTGATTCTGTGATATAGGATATTGTCTATTTTGGACTAAAAATCCGTCGGTGGTAGTTTGAGTTACAACTCCACCAGCTTGAGTAAATCCATATCTTACATCATCATTATTTTTATTAATACTAGTCCAAGTAATATCAGCAAGATTTCTTGTTGTTTTTGCGGTTTGTTGAGTAGTTGAAAAAGAAAATCCTTCAAAAACTTCAGCACTACTATCATAATTAGCACCAACTGTAATAGAAGTAGAATTAACACCAGTAATTAAAGAGGGGTGAAATGCTGCCTCATTAATACCTTTTTGAATCTCTCCAACCATGTCTTGGATATTAACTTCATTTTTAACATCACCCGCTCTAAATGCTTCACCAGCACCTATCGTAGCTCTAAAAGGGACTTGTGTAGCATTCTCAATATTATCATTATGCATTGATTCTACTGGTGTGCCGAAATAATGACAGAAATTACTATTTGTTCTATCGAGAATAAATAAACCATTCTTATTTATTTTAGCAGATTGTAAAGCAATCTCACTATTAGGTGGGATCTTCATGGTATTCAATAATCTATTTTGATATGAATAAGGTTTGAAAGCATTAGATATCTGTGGAGTGTTCTCCGTACCTTGATTAGATGTAATAATTAAACTCATTTTATAATATATATTATAAAATATTTTATTTTAAAAAATTATATTATTTTATAATATAATGCCGAAAAAGAAAAAGGTTAAAAAAAATGTAAATGTTAAACCTCAAACTAATAAAGATTCAATACAAATTAATATTAAAAAATCATTGGATGAAGATAAAAAAATAAAACCCGAAAAGGTCTTTGAAGGTTATAAACAAACTAAAAATACTAAAAAATCTAAATATTAATTTACTCACTATCATATCCATCATCTAATTCCCATTCATCTTCATCTTCTTCACCATAATCATAATCGTATTCTTGCATTTCATTCCATTTCATTCTAGCTTCTTCTAGTGAAGGTAAGAACACATAAATCTTTCTTTCTTTCTTGAGTTGTAGTTTCTTTTCATCATATAGATTATCTAAACAGTTCTTTTTGATTTCTCTCCAAAATGAACTATTATCAAACTTCCTACCATTATAATTTTGTCTTTCATAACATTTAAATAACCATTCTTTACTATAAATAACTCTTTTCTCTTTTTTCTTATTTTTGATTTCTGTACCATATTTTTTCATTGAATATTCATCATGAACAGTAAAAGTTTTATTCCATTCTATAAAATGACCATCATATTCAAAACCACCATCTCTCATTACATTATTCCAAAACACTTTAGGACTATTCCAATTCATTTCTACTTGATTCTGTAGTAGAGGTGTTTTCTTGAACATTCTTGGCTTGAAATCACTAATATCCCTATTATATAATACTTTAGCAAATGCTTCACAAGGAGCATCTAATACGGGTTGAACATGTTTTAGTGTTTGTTCATTCATTCTACCCGATAATTTATTATTGAGTTCTAAACAATAATGCCTTCTATCATCTTCAGTTGTACCAGCAAACCAATCATTATTAGTTGTAATAATATAGTTAGCATAACAATCAATCATGTAATTTTCTTTATTCTTTTTATTGATAGTTTGTCTTTTTTCTGTGATTTTATTCTTGATAACACCTTCAAGTTTCTTATCACCACCCCAAAATGCTTCATCAAGATTAATAAGAATCTTACCCTCTAATTGACCATTGAAATCACCAAATAGAAAGTTAGCATTACTATTTTGAGCATAATGATTATCACCGATGATTTGTGCAAGTTTATCAAGGATAATACCTTTACCTCCACCTTGTTTAGATTTTAGAGCTAATAGAACACCAGTTTTAACATGAGGTTTTTGAATGATATGACTAAAATAATTTAATATATATTCATAACTATTTTCATCACCACTACACCATAATTCCTTAATATGATCTAGAATTGGTTGAGCATCAGCTTCATCATAACTATCAGCAACTTCTTTACTAATATTAAATCCATTCCATAGATTAAATAAATCACTATTAGCATTATCTCTTGGATCAAAACCAATAGCTCTAACTTCTTTTCTATGAATCCATTCACACCATACTTTAAAAGGATCAATATTAATTGTTTTCATTTTACCACTTTCATCTTCGTACATGTGAGAAAACTTTTCTTTTATGAAATGATCTTTAGTTTTAGTTGCATTTTTTAGAAACCAACAAGGCATAGTGATAAGTTCTTCATTTTCTTTTCTAATAATCTTTTTATCAAGAATAATATAATCACCAGTTTCTTTTACAAAGATAACCCGATTATTCATTTCTTTTAACATATCCATTTTAGCTTGATGTGTGCTATCATTATTTTTTTCAAAAGAAGAAACAAATACATCTTGAAGTGATTGTTTATTTTTAGGTTCATATTTCTTTTTAAGTTTTCTTAGATAAGTTAATCCAAGTTTATTTCCAGTTTTCTTTTTCTTCCAGTAATTCCAATTTTTCCTAATTAGATCAATATCATAATTTTCTTCATCTTTCTTACTCCAATCAACATACATACCTAATCCAACATTATCACTTTCTGTAATATTATGAATAGCCATACCAACTTTAATCCAATCATCATATTCATAACATTCTTCTTCAAGTGAATTAAGAATATCTTGAATCTCACCAGCATCATATTTTCTTTTAGGTACTTCGAACTCCATAACTTCTTCTTGTTTAACTTCTACTTCATCATCACTAGTAGTTGGTGTTACTGGTGGTGAATCTTCAAAGTTCATTTTATCAACATTAAAATATTTCTTAATATCATTCCAATCATATTCTTTAATTGTTCCAGTAATAATTCTATCTCTTGTTTCCCAAATATTATTCTTCTTAATTAAATCGACATCTATCTCACTATTACAATGAATCTTTTGTTGATTAGAATATGTACCAATATTCTTAATCTTAATATAATAATGAGAACCTTTCTTTGTATCGGTATAAGCTACACAATCATTATTGATTAATTCATAAAAATCACAATCTACATCATGAGTATCATAATCAACAACATATAAATCGGGGATGTGTTTAACAGCTAGAGATAAAGTATTATGAGATGCATTTCCTCTATTCTTTTTAATATCTTCAATACTTAAATTATTCTTTTCTCCAGTTGGGATTTTAGCACCCTTACTATTATAATGAATGTTAATGTATCTATAGAAAGCTTTACCATGATTATCTTTTTCGATTTGTTTAAAAAAGTTTTCCACATTCATCTTTGATATATTCTTATCGCACATTTTATTCTCTATGGTTTTATTTAGCATTTCTTTTTTAAATAGTTTTTGTCTATCCATTTATAACTTAACATAGAAAATAATTTTAGAGAAATTAACGCAAAAATTAAATTAAAATACATGAATCTTTAATATAATCCATTATTATACTTAATATTATAGATAAATAGAGTATATATTCTATTATTATACCCCTTTTAGCACTTAAAGAAGTATATATTTTAAAATTAATTCCTTTAAATACTCTTAAAATAGCATAAATATAGATTAATAGCATAAAAATAGATTAATAATACTTAAATATTATATTCTAAATATAATATATAGATAATAATGACTATTTATAATGGATGTGATGGATCACTTAACTTATATTACAAAGGATTATTGATTAGCTCATTCCCATTAACTAAAAAGAAAACATTTAAAAGATATCAATATCAAGGTGAATACTTAATATTAAAATCCATGAAAGAAAACTTTAAAATAAAACAAATCATTTATACATTAACTCATTTCTGTAACAAGATACATAATAGAAAATTAAATAAACAACCTATTAGAAGAAGTGATCATGAATATTTTATATCTTGTTTATTTGGTTTAATGAAACTTAAGATAATTGATAATAATAATGAAAACGGATATTTAATTATGCCGAAGAAGAAGAAGAAGATTTAATATTTATATAATAATATTCCACAAAATTTAATACATAATATTTCTATTTTATTTTTTCTCCAAATACATATCCTCTTACCTTTTATTATTTTATTATAATACCATTGCTTTCTAGTTTTATGATAACCTAAATTTTTATATCCACTCGTATTAGATTTAGATTTCATTCTATCACTTTTACTTACATTACATTTTCTACAAACTACATTTCTAAATTCCCCAGTTTCGTGGTTATGATCCATACATTTACCATTAGATTTTTGACCTTGACATAATTCAATATTACATAATTCGCATTGATTTATATCAAGATATCTTTTATATATTTCTTCATAATTTCCTATCAATCCTCTATTTTTCCATTTTGTAAATAATATATTTTTTTTGCCTTTTTCTGTTTTATAATATTTCATATTATCTATATATATTATTAGACAATAATGTTTAAATATTATTTTAGTAGTTCGTTAAGGGGTTTTATATATTTTTGTTTTATATCTACACAATCATCATATTCATCTTTACCTCTATCACATCTACCTCTTTTACATATCTCAAATTCACTACTTCTATTTTCCCACCCAAAAATACCATCATTACATTTCCATAAATAAAATATTCTTAAATGTGGAGATTTCTTTAATAATTCATCTCCCTTCTTTAATTTATTTAATCCAAAAAATAATGAATTATATTGATCATGTTTTATTCTTCTACTTTTAATCTCAATAAAGTATTCTTCATTATATTTATCAAACTCATAATATTTACCCATTTCGGGATTTAACTTAGACTTAAATAATGTACCAAACTTTTCCTCTAATATCTCATGAACTTCATTCTCACTTTTGAATCCAAAGCTTAAATCTTTTTGTTGTTTCTTATAATCCATATTTATACTTATAATATAGAAAATAATTTTGTAGAAAACGCACATCTTAAAAAAGTGTCTGGGGTAAATGTTCAAAATAATTTGTCTTGAACAACACCTTCAACTTCTTTTTTTTTTAAGATTTACCCCAGACACTTTTATTCAAAAGATACAAGAATGGGATTTTCTTTTGTTGCTCTTCTTATTGTTAACTTATAAATGATTTGTTGTTTTATTATTTTATTATTATTCATCTCTTCTTCTACTTCGGGTGTTATTATTGGATTCACATGATTCTTTGCATTAGGACTTAAATTATAAAATCTACAAGCTCTTCTTACACTTGGTAAATCTCCCCACATATAAATAGACATTATATCATTATAAGGATCTATAGTATTCTTATAAGTTGCTCCATCGAATATATAATCATTTTTACCCCACTTAATTATCTTTTTAGCTTTGAACATTATATCGCTCTTTTGATGTGAATTAGGTCTTTGCTTTGGTGATACTTTCTTTAAATACTCTTTTAATTCAGTACAATTCTTAATCTTATCATCATATTTAAAATCTTTCATATATGATTCTATATCACTTACAATCTTACTCTTTGTTAATTCAGCATCTATAATTACACCATGTTTCTTAAACAATGTAACAATATCTTTTTTAGAATGAGATTTATCAATTAACATTATTTTTATATTATTATATATTTTTTTATTTTATAATATATACTTAAAGATGCCTCCAAAGATGAAAATACCCGAAGGTGAAATGACCCTTGCTGAACTTAAAAGAACTATAAAAAAATATGATGAATTAATGAGCATAGAAACTAAAGGTAAATCCCGTGATGATTTAATCAAAGAAATAGAAAAAATGGGATACACAATAGACCATAAAAATAAAAGTTTTAAATTAACCAATAAATCTAAAGCCATGAAAAGAAAACCCATTAATGTTAAAATGCCCCCAAAAGCAGAAAAGAAACCAGCTAAATCGAAAGCAGAAAAAGATAAGGATATGAGAGAAAAAGTAATTAAATATATTTTAGAAAATAAGGATATTCTTAAAGATGAAAGATTAAAATAGTTTAAAGATATTTTACGATATAAAAATAAGTAATAAAAATGAAATATAATAAATATAGTCACTCTTCAATCTATAAAATTGTAGATAATACAAATGGTAATATTTATGTTGGAAGCACGATTCAACAACCTTTAGTAAGGCGTCTTGATAATCATAGAGGTCATTATAAAAAATATCTTGAAGGTAAAGAGAGAAAATGTATGAGTTATGATATTTTAGATAACGGAGATTACAATATTTATCTCATTGAAGATTATCCTTGTGAAAATAGAGACAAATTAAGAATGAGAGAACAATATTGGATTGAAAGAACAACTTGTATAAATAAACATGTTGCTTATAGAAGTGAAGAATATAAAAAAGAATATCGAAAAAATAATCGTGCTAAAAATCTAGAACATAGATTAAAAAAAGACAGAGATAGATATAATGATCCTATAAAAAAAGAAATAATGAAAGAACAAGCAAAACAAAATCATTATAAAAACAGAGAGAAAAATGTAAAAAGAATGAATGAATTAAGAAGATATAAATATAGTTGGGGAGGAAGTATAAATAGTTTAGAATGTAATTTATTAAGAATAGACATTGATTTATTCACTTGAATCATCTTTCTCTTTCTTAACATAAACCTTCATCCCAGTAGTGGCTACATCATGACCGAGTATTTTACTATCTTTCTTCATCTCATCTTTAACTTTAGAATATTTACCACTCAAATATGATTTTCTTAAAAGAGTTGTACTTATTTTTTTCCCCATATATTTTTCACTATATTTAAGTAATACTTTACTTAATTCAATTCTTGTTAATGGTTTACCAGTTGAGGTTTTAAATAAAACACCCATACCATTCATCTTTAAATAATATCTTAATATCTTTCTTAAATTAGCATCTTCAATTGGTAAATCTAATTCTTCGTATTTGCGACTTGTTTTGTATTTATTTAATACAAAATATATTTGACCTTTTGATGGTACAACTAAATAATTATTCTCTTTCTTTTCTTCATCACTTAATTTCTTATATTGTGCTTGATTGATCGCCATCATACCAGCTACATCATTTCTAAAAGGCATTCTAGCATAAATATTAAATAAGGTGTATGCTTGTAATAATTGCATTTCTTTTTTAGTAATATCATCTTTAGATTTCTTTTTGATTGGTTTTAAATCATCCGCCATTTTATTTATCATGTTAAATATCTCTTCAGTTGTAGCAAAGTTCTTACTTTGTTTATCACTAATAACACCGCTCTTTTGTTCATCACTATATTTATCATTTAATTCATCTCTTAATTTACCATATTCTTCAAGTAATTCATCAAACTTTTCATCATGATTCAAAGCCATCAATAATACTATAACTGCATTCAAAATATTTCTTTGACTTAAATAATGAAGATCACTTATTTTATCCATAACATCTTCGGGTTTTTTTAAGAAATCATAACCATCAGTATCATATATCTTTTGTAATTTCTTAAGGTTAATTACATATTGTTTAACTGTATTTGTTTTTAATTGAGGTCTAGATTTTTCTATATCTTCAGTGGGATTTTTACTATCTATCTTCATATTTATAATATAAACATAGATTATTTTTAAAATAAAATTAACGAAAAAAAAAGTGTCTGGGGTAAATGTTGAAAATAATTTGTGTTGGAGCATCTCTCAAGAAGTTTTTTTTTTGAGATTTACCCCAGACACTTTTTGAGATTCAATATATTCTACTATTTGTTTTTGTGTTTCCATTAATGATTCTAACATTTCTACTAGTTCATCATTTTTAGTTTCTTGTTTTATATATAAAGTTTTGTATTTCTTACATTTCTCACAATATTCTTCACACTTCTTACATGATTTCTTACAACAATTCATTTTATAATATACTTTAGAAAATTATTTATGCGAAATAAGAATTAAAAACTCCATCTTCAATTGTAGCAACCTTGAGTAATTCTAGATATACACGGAGAGTAAAAGTTTCTGCTGGTAATCCACCAGCTTTAAAAACTAAATCCATACCCTTATTATTTACACGCTGACCTTTATTAGGTCTAATAGCAGTCCATCTCATAACACCTCCAATACCAGAAACATCGCTACTTTGAGTATGTCCCTCTAAACTTTCTTGCGTTAATGCGGAAGTGGGAGTTGCTTGATATTCATCTCTAGTTACCATAGGAACTTTACCTTCTGCCGATTGAGTAGTGTGGAAAAGTAATGCAGTATTATCACGATCAGTATTAAACTCAAATAAATCATTGTATAAGAGATTTACTGCTAGAGATTGACCAGATGGAACACCTTTAGCTACGATACCATTACATAAAGAAACTGGTGTAAAGTTCTTGTTCTCTTGAAGACCAAAAATAACCTTTGATACAAGACGACCATTACCTCCAATTGGGAATGTTAGATTACTAAAAGCAGCGTTACCACCAGTCCTTTTAGCAAGGCGATAATCTACATATTGGAATGTAAGTTTAGGATTCTGCTGGGCATATTGCTCCATAATCCCACCTTCATAAGTAATACTATCATAAATAAGTTTAACTTCATCTCTATTCACATCATAAGATACTTGTGTATTTGCTGGTGTAGCACCTTCAGCAGCACTAATACACATGCGACGAGATAATCCAGCAGCAGCAAGAGAAGTAGTTGGTTCTACAAATGTAATATCGATATGAACTTCTTCACTTAACATAAACATCGGGAGCTGATTATACTTAAGGAATGGGAACAAATCACTTAAATAAACTGAATATACTGGAGCATCTGCTATATCTTGTGCTGAACCCGCACCATGAACCATAAATGGTAATAGATTAAATACACCAGCTCCACCTCCCGCTGGTACAATTGGATTACGACCAATATCTAGACCAATCGTTTTAGCAGAGTTAGGAGGTTTATCAGTAGTATTAGCTACACGATCATCATAAACGGGTTGATGACTAATACACCTCTGCGATAAGAATTGTTCTCTTTCTTTATTATCTTCATTGGAAATAAACATAGATTGATACTGATGGAAATGAGAATAATCATCTATTTCACATACAGTTTTATTACCAATAGAAAGACGAGCAGATTGCACAAGATTAGAAATACCAATATTTACTGGATAATAAGCCGTATTTGTAGTTTTTGGAGTTACAGCAAGAGTAACTTTAGAATTAGAATGAAGAAAACCAGCTACACGCTGAAGAGTAAATCTACATCTATTTTGATTGAATGTAACTGGATCAATTACATCAGTATGAAGCATTTGTCCATATTCACTTGGAATTGCACCAATTTTAATCAGTGACGGAATCTTATCAGTTGATACATCACTTTTATCAGCCATATCGTCCATAGAACTCATTTTATATTATTAAATATATAAAAAGTTAAAAAAAATAAAATTAAAAAAATAATTACATAGAAAATATTTACTCTAATTTATTACTTGCACGCCCATTTGTGAGTCCCATGCTACAACTACTTTAGATTTAATAAATAGATATGCCGAAATTGGATTGCCGTCTGCTAATTGAGTAGTCATTTGAATAGAGAACTGGGATCTACTGAAATCAACACCTTCACTATCAAGCTGATCATAAAGAACACCAACACCATATAATCCACCAGTATCGGGAATGAACCGATAACCCGTATCCGCATTTTGATTAACTGTGAAATTACGATTAGTATTGAGTGGAGAAGCAGTTGTTCGGGTGTGCATTTTTTCGGGAATAATAGAAGATAAGAAACCTTTAATAATCTGTGAATCAACAACTGGAGTTTCATTAGTAGCACTACGAACACTTTCTACTTCAAAAGATGAGGGAAAACGCTCACCATTACGGAGGAAAGAAATAGTTTCAACATTAGCAACTCCACCATCACCAGTCCCAGCAGCATTAGGAGCAAGAGAAGGCATGTATGTTAAATATCCATCTTGAGCTAAATTGTTAACAAATGAAGAAGGCACAAAATTAACAAAAGTTGCAAGAACCTTACTTAATCCAAGATTGAAGTTAATTATTGAATTTGTAGTTTCAAGTGTGGAGAAATATGATGTAATCGAATTGAATGATAATAGACCTTTATCGGGAGAAGATTCTCCATAAGATACTTCACATGCTACTTCTAATCCACTTAATTCATAGAAAGCATTAGCAATATTAGTAGTTGTACCATCACTAGAATAGAAAAACTGACTATCGGGAGCAAGGTGGATTTCTATTTCTAGAGGAACTTTATCAAGTGGAAGCATAGATTCACCGAGAGTTAAACCGCTTGGAAGAGGAATACAGAAATCATTTGGAGTTGTAACACCATCAGCAGACCTACGGATAACTGAATCACGGAAAGATTGATAATTAGGATAAATTAAAGCAGTTTCACTCAAATGACCAGCTACATCTTGCATACCAGCCATAACTGGAAGATATGAACTCATGAAACGACCATAATGTCTAATATGTTCTATTACTTGTTTAGTTTCAGCATGTCTAAAAACTAACTGATCAATAACACCATAAATACCTAATTTATGAGATGCCCTTAATTCTACAGCAGCAGCATCAGTAGGAGGTAGTGAACCAGCAGCATCACGCCACACATTTAACTTACCAGCAAGACGGAGAGATGATAAATCAAGCATACCATCTTGGCGACCTAAAGTAATCGTGAGGATAGGATTACCACGAGCAAATGAAACTTTACCGCTAGAGGGAACATTATTCGGTTGAATAGATAGATACTTTTTAGAAACACTCATTTTATATTATTATATATAAAATAATTTTAAAATAAAAAAATAAAAAAGATACATAGAAAATATTTATAGAGTAACCATAACGCTGTCCCCTTTGATTGATATGCGTCTCAAGTGGAACATGAAACAGAAGAGAAGCTTGTTTCTAGTTGGTGGTCTATCTACTCCAGCAACATCAGTTTCATTATAGAATAATTGAAGCTGATTTGATTTATTATTCAAATTTGCTACTCCATCATTAAGAGCATAAGCACGACCAATCAAGAAATTACGATTGTAATCTACAAATGATCGTGGAACAATACCCGCTTGATTTAGTGCTTTTTCTAATTCTATAAGTGGCTGTGCTGCTATAGAAGTCCCCTTATTAATTTTAGATACTACTATAGGTCTTGATGGAACAAGTTTATCATCTACTACCATTTGATAAGATGTAAGTTGGTCAATAATACCTACTTGACCACTACGAATACTATGAAGCACTCCATCCATACCTTCAGCTTCTTCTTCATATGTTGAGCTAGTCCCAGCAATTAAATCAGCACTATTCAATACATTAGCATCAGTAGGCATACATATCATAGATTTAACCCTTGTATTAGATACACCAAGATTCACTGTTGCATTGCGATTAGTTGATAATAGAGAATGTTTGTAATTGGTAACACTTGGAATATCAATCTCAATTGATCCACCATCTCTCATCTTCTTCATCATACCAGCTTCATATCGAGGATCTACACCAACTTTAGCACAAACAATTTCAAGATTAGAAAACTCACATGAAGCAGCATAAGAAGTTTTAGCTGCGATAAGTTGAGAACCATCAGCAATAGCAGTTCTGCGTTGATCTACAGCAGCTGAGAATACAATGAAATTATTTGAGGTTGCTTCTAATCCAGTCCCACCATCGCTATTTTGAAACTCTTCTAATGTAAGTCTTACATATGTAGCATCTATATCTATATCCTCTATTACTGGATAACCCACAGCACCACTAGAAGTTAATGTTAAATTACACTGCCTATCGGGGTCAGTAGCATCACATATACCTACACGTTCACCCTTCACAAAAGGACAATTTTCAACACTTCTCATATTATTAGATTTAGCAAGGAATATTTCAGTTCTATTAGTAGCATTAGCAATAGTGAGTGCTGCCCCAGCAGCATCTACACCATGAAATACTGGATTCTGTTTCATTCTTCGGTGGCGATTTACACTATCTAACTGCTTGATAAATCTTGCTGGATCTTCTAAATCAACCTCAATAAATAGACCATCAGTCATCATTACGGGGAATATCTTATCACCTCCATCAGCAAAAAGACCAGTGTGGAGTGGTAGAGATAATTTAGCAGTTAAGAAATCATCAGCAGTCCCCCAATCCCGACCAGCGGGAACAGTCCCAACTGGCTTATAGAATGGATTAGTAGATAAATCAATATTATTAGAAACTGATGTACCAAGTGTGCCCCGATTTTCTATAGTTGTAACAAGTGATCCTTCTTTTAATGCCCTCATCTTTCTCATACTTTCATCTTGATTGTATGAATACTGAATTTGGACTTTAGCATTGTAATCACTAATTTCTTCAAGTAAAACTGCCCTTGATCCCGAATAGATTCTAATATTTTTGATACATGATTGACCACCAATAAAAGGATCTAAATGTAGACGAGTAGGTGCTTCACCAGCGGGGACAGCAAGTTTTAAATCAAACTGCAAAAAACTATTTTTACCATCCAAAAACTTTACAGTTGGAGGTATTTCAAAATCTACCCTACGCCCCGACTGACCCGCAACTCCACTATAAGATTGTCCATTTGTGGATGGTACTGAAACTTGGGTTTGTGAAACCTTGATTTTATCATCATTTTTCCAATAAGAACTCATTTTATAATATATAATATAAAATAAATCTTAAAAAATAAATTAAAAAAAAATAAAAAAATTATTGTGTTCGTCCTACAACTTGAGCAACTTGGTCTGCTGCTACTTGTCCTCTCGCTTGTGAAGTAATATCTTTTTCTGCTTTTGATTTTGCTTTTTCACTTGCTTCTTCTTCACCAAATCCTTCAGTAATAGCACCAGCTAAACCAACAGCAGCACCAACACCTTCTAAAATTAATGCTGGTGGAAAAGCAGCACCAAGAACACCAGCAACTTCTAATCCACTACCAACAATATTCATGATATTACCAGCACGAGAGGCACTATTAGAACCAAAAGCATCCCAACCACTTTTACCTTCAATTAATCTCCCCACATCACCAGCAACATCTAAAGCACCACCCAATCCAGCAACACCAGCTTTACCAAACGTCGCTGCTTTACCCGCTATTTTACCAGCAGTTTTTAATCCCGCTTTCTCAATAGCATCTTCTGCTGCTTTTTTTGCTAATGCTTTTCCCGAAGTTTCTATACCTTCTGTGCCTTCTCGTTCAGCAATTCGTGCTGTGGTTTGTTCGGCGGTTTGTTCACCAGTCTGTCCCGCTACATTTGCCGTTATCTCTTCACCTTCTTCTAATGTACTTGCTGCTCCAAGTTCTGGTGCTGCTGGTTCTCTAGCAAATCTTTCTGCTTTACTAACTTTTCTAAAAACACCTTCTTTAGCACCTTTAATAAGTTGATCTGGTCTTATTTCTTTTTTTGCTGCTAATTTACCACCAGCAGTAATCCCACTTAATAGATTTTTTTGTAGTTTAGCTTGTCTATCTTCATCTTCTTCTAAATTAGCTTGGTCTAATTCTTCTGCTAAACCATTATTAAAATCTCGTGTAGCTTCATTAATTTGTCTTGCTGCTTCTGTTTGTGCGTTGGCTTGTGTTATTGATCCCGAGCCCCCGTATAGATCCATATTTATAATATAATATATATTTTATTATTAATTTTTTTTTATTAAAAATAATTTATTTATGTAAATAGTGAAATATCTATTTTTAATAAATTATTATTTCTTCTTGGATCTCCTCCCCAACTATTAACATAATGAAATCTATCACGTCTTTTTTTATTTCTAATTATTTTATTTTCATGATGATATTCTCTTCTTCTCTCTCTTCTTTTTTCTGTTTGATTTCTTTTTCTATCATATTCTTTTACGTCAAAAGTTAAATCATATTTATTAACACAATCTATTTTATTTATCCAATATTTTTCTCTTTCTTTTTTATTTGATTCTTCACATTCTTCTAATACAATTATTTCACAATTATTTAAATCTAATAATTTACTACTACATTTTTTTTTGTTTGTTTTTTTATCGTATCTATGTTCTATTAATCTTATATTTATTTTTCTAGTTGTTAATCCAACATATTTTAGATCATTAATATCTTCAATACAATATATATAAGGCATTTATCTATCAATTATATATAGAGGATAACCTTTAAATATCTAGAATAATTTAGTTTCTCCATCAGCAATTGGTGTTTCAAATCTAATATAAGCACGGGCGGGATTAACAGCTAGGTCAAGGTAGAGAAAACTATATGGTTGATCGTCTATTGCTTTCTTGTATAACTCCATAAAAATACCGGGAAACA
>Ga0070750_10000462_pt1 | contig 22618 bp, 23 predicted proteins | sample VirMetDEL_Nov_24_FD_77013 | JGI IMG/M metagenome (GOLD analysis project Ga0070750, IMG submission 77013) | Aqueous microbial communities from the Delaware River and Bay under freshwater to marine salinity gradient to study organic matter... | ecosystem: Environmental > Aquatic > Marine >...
ACTTGTCCAACTCTCAAGCTACGGCACTCGCTAACGCAGCTAGCCTTGCACAGATGGATATGGCGAATCTCAACGCTCGCCAACAAGTAGCTGTACAGAATGCACAAGCATTCCTACAGATGGACATGGCAAACATGTCAAATGCACAGCAATCCGCAGTCATTGAGCAACAAGCAAAACAACAAGCGATGCTTTCTGACCAAGCGGCGGCTAATGCGGCACAGCAGTTCAATGCCACCTCACAGAACCAAGTTAATCAGTTCTACGCTAGTCTTTCGCAAGACATTAACAAGTACAATGCCACGGCGGCAAACGCTTCTAGCCAGTTTAACGCTGGACAGGCCAACGCTATGCAACAGTTTGCGGCAACAATGGCCAACCAAAGGGAGCAGTTTAACGCAACTAACGCTTTAGCTATTGAGCAAAGTAATGTACAATGGCGTCGTGAGGTTAATACGGCAAATACAGCAACACAGAATGCCGCTAACCAAGTTAACGCTGCAAATTACCTAAACATATCAAATACCGCATTGAATAATGTGTGGCAACAGTTCCGTGATGAGGCAGACTATGCGTACTCGTCCGCGGAGAATGCACATGACCGTGCGTTTAATATGGCTATGGCTATCCTTGAAGCGGATGTTAACAGAGAAAATTACGATAAGTACTTAGACCAGCAGACTGCATCATCTATTGGCGCGTTCCTAACGACCATCGGTGCATCCTATCTTGGCGCTAAGTATAAAGCACCACAATAGGAGTATACAATGAGTTTCATGGCAGCTTTTGGGGCACAATTAGCAATGAATTTGCTTGGTAGTAAGCAAGCCACGCCTCCTCCTGTTGAACGACCTCCAACATTTAGCACAAGTGGGTACAGACGCCCTACATCAGGCCGTAGAGGCTCTCAGGCCACTAAGTCTAGGGCTGCGCAGGTGAATGTGGGACCAGATGTGGCTATGGCGTCAAATATAAAAAGCACTGTATTGAGACGTATGTTACGTGAAACTGCAGACACAATTAAACAAGCTAAAGCAACAAAGGCGTAGTAATGTTAAAGGGTATCTCCGAAGATTTGATAATGCCGTCAGGTAAAAAACGGTCACGTTTTGACGTGCCTATTCCTGGGCAATCATTGACTAAGCCTCCCAAGCAGTACCCTTGGGAAAGCCCTCCTGAGTACACGACTCAGGATGAAGTTATTGACTATTATTTGGATAAATTTGATAACGACGACACCCTATTTAGCCTCTTTGCTATGCTTGAATCTAAGATACCTGTGTCTACCATTACCACATCTATGATAATGCACGGATTCTCCGAGGGAGTGTTTACGCCAGATTTGGGCATTCTTGCGGCAGAAGATTTAGGCATGATAATTATGCTTGTTGCTGAGGAAGCTGGTATAGATTACGTAATCGGTCCTGAGGGAGGCGTTCAAGAATCTATTAAGAATGCTGTCGAACTAAAAGAATCAATTAAGAATCGTGAAGCTGAATTTATGCCGGCAGTAGAAGAAAAGATAGAAGAGTTGAAGGCAGAGAAACCTGCAGGAGGGTTAATGGCACCCACAGAAGCACCGATGGAGACAGAATAATGGCATTTCTTGGCGGACTAATGCGCGGTGTACCCGGTGCTTTCATCAGGGGTAGCCTTGATACGGCAACTAATATTATTCAAGCCTCAGAAGAGCGCGGCGAAGAAAATATTGTAGAAAAAATTAAGGACTTTGGAGCTAGGAAGGCTGCATACGACAAGGGCGTAAACGATTATACCTCAGAAACTCGTAAATTGCAGGATATAGCTGGGATTCTTCAAGGAGATGCGGAGCTAAAAGACCGTAGCATGGAGGAGCTTATGGGTGTTGCTCAGCAATTGCTTACCATTGATTCTAGCAACCCTTTAAAGTACTTCCAAGAAAATCGTGATGACTTTAATTTTACTAAAATTGACTCGCCGACTACAAGTGTAGAAGACCAAACGGACGCAGTGATGGAAACTGCTACCGCACCTGCATCTGGGACTGCAGATACTGGTGATGTCGGTCAATTTGTAGGGCGCTTACTTTCTGGTCCAAGTGAAAAAGAACAAGTTGCGGAAGCTGCAAGACGCCTCGGCATTACTCCTGATATGTATCTTCGTATCATGGCGGGTAAGGTGCCGACACGCGCTGCCCCAACTCTTCGTGTGAGCTTAGCGGCTCCAGACCCCCTTGATGGTCTAATTAAAGACACAAACACAGCTGTGATGAGTTTCTTTCAAAAGGACTCCTTTAGGCAGATGAAGTCTGTCCCATTCCCTACTGGAAATCAAACACCAGATGGAGACGTAGAATACATAAATATAAAACCTAGTGAATTTGCACGGACAGTAATGGATGCACATTCCAATTATATTCGAACTGGCGAAGATGGTGCAGAGCTTCATGCTTTGCAACACTATGCGCTTTCTCTAGCCATGCCAAAAGGTGTATCGAATGCATTCGATATGTTTAATGACACAATAAAAAGAATAGACCAAGCACTTGAAAGTGATAAAACGCCTGATGCTGTGCATACAGGATTATTTGCAGTCCAAAATGATATAAACAAACTTATCATCAGAGCTGCTACAGAACCTGGATTCGGAAGTGGTGGCACAGAGTTGCAACAAATGCAAGAGCTTATCGTCAAAGGACAGGGGCTAATAAGGCAAATTCCTTCAGCAGAAGGTGGGCAAACTCTGTCCTTACAAGGAACAGTTGTGCAAGACGCAATGAAAAATATAATTGCAAGAAGTCAAAAAGCAGGACCGAATGACGCCGCATTTAAAGATAAGTTTGCAGATGAAATTGCGGCATTACCGGGACAATTTAGTGATGCTATAGGAGACCCTGCTAAACTTACTGCACTAGCAGCACAGATAGCCCAACTTCAAGTTGACGCTTTTGGAGAACCAAGAGGTAACACACCGGGTGACCGAGAGCAAGAAGTTGCTGCAACAGTTACCATGCTATCTAAGTTCCCAAGGTTTGCAGGTTTGTCGCCCAAAGAACTACAACAGGCAGCTAGAGAATTTCACATTCTTAATCCTAGAGGTCCGAAGAAGGGTACTGATGGTAGGGAGTACATTACTGTTATGTCTGGTGGTGAACCTGTTGATGTATACATAGGACACGAGGTTTCTCCTGGATTTAATATTGATATTAGTTCTAACACAGCAACAGAACATAGGGACGCATTAAAAACTAATGCCGGAAGCCTTAATACTCTTGCGAAAATTACTTCTACAGTGATTGATAACCCCCTTGTGTTTACAGCCTTTGGTGAGTGGGCTGTACGTGGTTCTACTTATGCTGACGTAGCTGGAAAATTCACAGGCACAAATATGGGTTCTTTGTACGCCAACTACTTTAATGTACCTGATATTGCTGAAGCTAGACGACAGGCAATTGAGCTAGTGGGAAGTTCTAAAGACAGACTGTTTGATGACCCAAGATTGTCAGACCAAGATTTGAAACTGGTTCTTCAGTACATAGCGGTATTGGAGCAGGGAGGACTTGGAACGGGTTCTGTACAAGCCGTGGCCGCGCTACAGGGTTTGCAAATTGCACTGTTGAAAGACACAGCAATGCGCACATACGACCTGACACCGAAGTCCAAACGACAAATTGTTCCTGGCAGTGCCGATGTAAGCACTGGGTCAATGGCATTCTATGATGATGCTGGTAACTTTAGTGATGATGCTTCTATAGCTACAAAACTGTATAAACAAGTAGCTTCAGCCTATAACATGCCTATAGAAAGCATGACCACTGTTCAGGCCATGCCAGACTCGGAGAGGAAACTGTATTTAGCTAAACAGGGTATGATTCAAAGCATGGTTGAAAACGCATTGCATGATATTGTCACGTATGAAGCCTTGGGTATAGAGGAGGCATCTCGTCCATCTTCGCTACCTGAAATGGGAACTGTTGACTCAAATGGAAACTTGACTGTGCAGGGAGTTAGTGCATCATTTAAAGTACAATCTCTAGCAAGTGCCAAGCTTGCTGCGGGAGCATAATATGCCTACATTACAAGAACAAATGGAAGCGCAGGGACTTCTGACTCCTTCGACAGCCACTCCACCTCCTCCTGTAGAAGAAGAAGCGCCTAGACCTTTTGGTGAAATTAGCCCAGGACTTTTCTTTGATGCTAAAAAAGCAAAAGAAGAGTACGGATTCTCTTTGCCTAAAACAGATGGATTCTTTGATGGATTTAAAAAGTTCATTACAGGCGAATTTGCTGGTCAGCAACTGCCTCCAGGGTCTTTATCAGTCAGTGGGAAAACTTTAAATCCGTTACGAATTCCTTTTGTAGATGACAAGCTACAAGAATTAATGCCTGACATAGATATTATGGACAGTGATGAGACTGTTGCAGCTAAAGAAAGAAGCGCACAAGAATTTGCCGTCGCTACTTTTGACAGAATGCAGCCAAAAGCACAAGAATTTGGCGTAAATTTTGCACCTGACAGCAACGTTGTATCAGAGTTAATTCAAGAAAAAACACCAAGTGGCATTTTTGCAGGTCAATCTCAATTATATTTAGCTGATACAGATGAGCAATATATGAATGCTATGGAGAATATCTTTGGTGAAGGTAACGTCCGTATCATTAAAGATGACGGGCCTAAGCCTAGTTTGTTTTCTCCCACTAACTATATATCTGTTAAAGATGACAACGGCAACTTTACTGACTTTGCGCCTGCCAGCACTAACTTTAAAGATTATGCAGAACGTGTAGCACCTGGACTGATAGCAGAGGTTGGTGCGGCGACTGCTATTGTACCTGCAGCATTTGCCACTGGGGCTGCTTTTGGGGCAGTGCCTTTTGCCGGTGTTGTTTTGGGTCCACTAGCTTTTGTATATACTCTGTACGTAGGAGGAAAAAGCGTTGAGTTAGGACGTCAATATATTCAAGATACATTAGGTCTAAACGACGAGGAAGCCGTAGCATTCTCTGGAGTTTTGGATGCAACGTACAAGATGCTAGTGCCTCAAATTGAGGGCGCAACAACAGACCAAAGAACCCCCGCAGAAACTCAAAGAGAGATAGCAGCCTCACTTGAAGTAGCGTTTGCTGCCGTACCCGCACTAAAGAATAAAATGAAAATTGCTATAGGTCGGCTACACGGAAGAGAAGATGTAGGACAACTTTTTGAATCAGGGGTACGTGCGCAAGAAACAGCTATAAAATCTGATTTAGGGGGGGAATTTGATATAGGAGTTCCCTTGGAAAGTCTAATGTTACAGCAGGTAACCCCTAATAGAATTATAGGTAGGTTATCATCATTAGCAGAACAGACTTCCTTGGTAATTCCGGCAAAAACACGGGCACAGATGCAGTCTGTTGTAGAATATTTACAAAAATATGGTGATGATGTTGGAGCTGGTGACTTTGAAAAGTTTCGTTCTAATATTGAAAGTATTGGCACTACACTACAATCTGTAAAAAATGCCCCAGATGCGGAAAATGTAATTCCTGACTTGAGCACCATTGGTGAAAATTTAAATACTTTAGATGACTTATTCCTACGGCTACGTGCAGTAGAGGCTCGCGGATTATACGGCGATGTATTTTCTAGGTTAAAGAACTCTTCTTACGATTTAGAAAATTTACGGGAGCTGTTACCTGAAAGGGTGCGCACTATTATCCCCACAACTCCGCCGGACGCCACAGCAAGAGATGCTGTAACAGGCGCGGTACCTCCGCAAAAACGAGGGGAGAGGCTCGTAGATGATTTAGTCAACGATTTAATGTCCTTGGGTAAAGTTCAAAAGGATGGTACGCGAGCGTTTAATCCTGCCCAAGTTCGTGCAGCTGTTAAAGATTTTTCTGAGAAAAATCCAGGGTTTGAATTTGATGCTTCAAAAGTAAACAGTCCCGCTGAGATACTTCAACTATATGCAACAAGATTTGGAGAACTGGCTAGGGACACATTTAGCACTTCGGGGACCGCCCCCGACCCTAAGCAATTTGGGCAAGCTATGGAGTTACGCAACGCCCTATTAGAACTCATTGGAACACCAAAAGTTCCTGTGGAAGGGGTAGCAGAAGACCTCGCTACAGCTAATGCATTTTATAAAGATACTTTCAAGTTATCCAGTCAGGATTTACAGGTTCAAGCACGAAATGCGCGTAGAAGCTCTGTATCTGGAGAACCCGCTGTTTTACCAGAAGCAATTGCTACCACACCTTCTGCGGCAGCGCGGACACAGCCAGCAACTTTAACTATGGAAAATATCAATGCTCAAGAAGCGTATATACGCAATAATTTGGGCGACGATATTCCTGAAGATAGCTTAGCAGCTACACAACTTAAAGAATATTTCGCTAATGTGTTAGCTAGCAAACTAACTAGGGTTCTTCCCACGGACCCTGCAGATATAGTTGGCGCTAATGAAGTAGTTAAATTTCTAGATTCTTTTGAACCTAGACAACTCAGAGCACTGGGAATAGATGAGACCACAGAAGCGCAGATACGTAATGACGCGGCATTAGTTGCAAAACTTCAACAGGGGGGAGTAACGGAACAAGTCATTGCTGCGCCACGAGGTGCACAGATAGCAGAAACTTTTGAAACAGTTCTTGGTGGTGACAGTGCGCAGATTAGGTCAGGATTTAATGAAATTCTCTCTACAGTGCGACGTGCTGGAGACGCTACTGCACAGAAGGAGGTAACTGAAGAACTCCGTGCAGGACTTCTTAATCATATATTCTCTGTAGATAAAGGAATATTTAAACGTATTGATATCCCCACACCATACGGAGACGCTGGTGAGTTGACTATTGATACTAAGAAATTTGGACAATTACTGACTACTCTTAATCGTGTGAATGCATTTGAAACTATTTTAACAGCGCAGGATAAAAAAGTTTTGGAAGCTATGTCAGAATACGCATCTGTTATTAATCCTGCTGGAGCGGACGCAGGTTCTGCTCTTGCCGGTGCACAAATTATTGGCGAGATGTTTACTTTAGACCCGAAGAAATTTATATCAGGTCTTGCACGATTGGGTTCACAGTCTCGTATTGCAAAGCTTCTTGCTAATGACGAATTTGTTAAGCTTGCTACAGGCACCGGTAAAAAAATGACCACTGCCGAAAAGTATCGCACAATGTTCTTTGGTAGTGGTTCTATGGGAAGTATTATTGCCAGAGTAGCTATGGAAGGTTCAGATGCACGAGATGTAAATGAACAAACAGAAGAAGCGTTTGGTGTGCAAAGTATGACACCTTTTGAACAACAATTAGAATTGTTTATGCAGAATCAACCATAAAAACACGGGGCGGGAAAGGTACACCACTGTACTCAATCACCGCCCCGCTAACACTACGCTTTTGTCCTTCTTCAGGCCGACTCACGTAGTAATTTTATCCAATGTCTATGACATCCATATTAGATACGCGCTGTACTAGCCCTCTGCTAGTATGGCGTATTTTTTGTGCTGTGCTTACAACAAACTCTGCACTCTCTTTACTAATTTTAAAATCATTACTTGCCAGCACAGGAATAGAATGCTGGTCAATAATATCATCTATTAGTTCATCCCAAGTGTATTCACTGAAAGATGTCTCAGCATCTCCACCTGATATAACTACGCCAATACCTTGCTTTGTCAGACTAAGGTGAACATCAAGTTCACTTAATACTGACAACGTTTTTATCGCTGACATCTGGTTCTTTCTTAAATGCTTTGATTACATCAGATGAGAATAGCTTCTGGATGTTAAGCAGATACATCTGAGAAGCGTAGTTATCCCCGCCCTTTACACTCTTCTTGTAGTCAAGGTTATCAATGATTTTCTTCAGCGATTCCACGGGAAACACCAAAGTAGCAAAGATGCCATCACCGATACAAAGGTTATGAAACCAGTAGTCTGCTTCCGTAGCAGAGATGCCACTAGGCTTACCATACGACTTGTATTCGATAGCGATATTGCCGGTACGTGCCCACATATCCCTCTCTGATTTCACCTCAATCTTTTTATCTTGAAGCATATCAGCGATAAGCTTTTCACGAACCTTGCCATACTGCAAGTCCAAGTCAAACTTCTTACGGTCATTAACTTCTGGTTCCAATTCCTTCATACTACTCTTCTTTCTTTTCTGGTTCTTTTAGGGACGCCATCAACATTTTAGAAAACATATCTTGTGCGGCGGATAGCTGGTCTAGGTCAAACTTAGCTGTAGCAATTTTTCTATTCACATCACGTAGCTGTTTGACTAGATATTGTTGACCGTCTTCAAGTTCAACAAAGTCATACTCTTTACCATCTATAGTAACCATCTGCTTTTCGTCTGACATATTATACCTCTTTAAGTCTAGACAAGTTTTCGAAATAGCACGAGTTGTACCCGCGCTGCCACTCTTTACCTCGGAAGGATGAAGTTGAATAGGGGTTAGACATTAAATGAAAGTGATTGTTTCGTTTCTCTGTCCTATAAAAGGCTTTGCGCCCTTCATGAAAAAACCTATCAACTGCAGAGTTGTTCGCCTTTTTACGGTTCATTGTTTACTCGTTATAATATTTATTCATTATATCAAGTCGGTCTTCGTGCTGTGCCATTTTATCCAACTCAGCTTGAACCGCCTCCATGATATCTGAATGCTCCCCAATACCTGTAGGATTATTCAGGTAGGCTTCTATGTTCATCTGATGAAGCTGTACATTTGCTTCAGCGTGATGCTTAAGAACTTGTATCATTTCCTTACGCATACGTCAACTCCCTACGCGCTAATGTCTACGATTTCACAGCTGTCAGCAGAGCAAGCAAGTGTCTGCATCCCTGTTGTGTTGTCGTCTTGCTCGTACTCAGCTAAGCCTTTCCAATCAATGTCCAGTGGCATCTTGCTCAGGAACTCATTGTATGTATCTTCATCACACTCTTGATACGGGGCTTGCTCGTATACGTGCTCAGAGCGTGGCAAGAATGACAGCCCAGAGGCAATGTCAAAGTTCTTATAAATCCAGCCGCCCACCTCAAGCCACTCGTCGTTGGACACGGAGATTGTGACTGATGGCTTGTGCTCTGACCAGTACATAGCGTACTTCTTCCAGAACTCAAGTTGCTCAATCGCTGACATGTCATTACGAGTGATGCAGTTAGCAGGGGCTTTAATGGGGAAACTGAACACGGCATTGGCCTTGCTCCAAGCATCATCTTCCCACGGGATGCCGCCATCCATCATAAACTGTGTGAGAGGGTCTTTCTTATCGCCCCTTACTGTACGGATGTAGTGCTTGCTGTGCCGTGCATGAATACCTGAGGCAGAGTCCGTAAGCTGTGAAACAGTGCCAGAAGGCTTAACACAAGTGATGGCAGCAGACTGCGGAATACCAATTTCCTTAGCCAGCTCCTCATTAGTCTGCACTGCAACTTGCTTAAGTTCTTGCAGGGTGGTGCTTATGTTGCCGCCATACACAGAGTCAGTACCATTAAGAATACTGTTGTCCATGATGCCAGTCATAGATACGCCTAACAAACGCTCTTCTTCCGTATTCTTTTGCCAGATACGGCGTAGGTATGGGAAGTTGGTCATGGTGGATTGCCAAGTACCAATAATAGTAGCGATACGCACCTTTTTCTGTAGCTGTTTCACCGTATCAGTGCCGCGTACAATAATTTCTGACAGATTACAGAACTGGTACGGACGCAGAATAATCTCACTACAAGGGTTCGTGCCAAAAGCATAGTCAGCTTCACGCCGGCCATTCTCTGCGGCTTTCCTCTGTGCCGCACCACGGTAGAACATACCTCGCTCACCGGTGCCAGACTGCGCAAGCGAAATCCACTCCCGCATAAATGTCTGCATATCAGGTTTTTCTGTGTACGCAACAGAGTTATTAGCCATCTGCCTATGCGGGTCAGTATCGTAAAAGGCGCCGACTTTAGCATGCCGCATTCTATCGTCAGACAGGTTAGATAGGCTAATCATTGCAGAGCGGCGTACACCACCGGACACAACTACCTCACCAACCTTACACATAATATCATGACATTCTAAGCTAGACAGCCTACGCCCCGCCGCATTTTTAAATGTATCAACACAAAAACGAAACAAATCATCCAAGGGTGCCGGACCAGATGCCCGACCACCGAATGTCTTTAACTTAGAACCCGCAGGACGGACTTTGCTCATATCCCATGTAGGAATCTCGCCTGTCCACAGTAAAGCTAGTAGCTTACGGAATGCTTTCGCCCATCCCTCCTTGCTATCGCTAACAACGATAATTTCCTTTGCATCGAACATAAGTTCTGGAATTTCGGGTAGTTTGGATATGTATTGCCGCTCCACAGAGAAGCCTACACCGGTGCCACACATAAGCACGTACATAGCCTCGTCAAATGCCTTAGCATCATCCACGGGCAGGTATGAGCAGTTATACCCCGCTGTGTTGTCGCGCTCAAGGGCTTTACCCGCTGTCATCATAGCTCGCATGGACGGCATTACGTCCTGATGCAGGATGGCGTTCTTTACTTCTTCATACGTATCATCAGGGATTGTGTACCCCTGATTTTTCTGTAGATTTTCTTTCATGTAAGACATGTAACGTGACACAGTTTCATGCCACTCTTCGCGCCTACCCTCTTCCGGTAGCCATCGTGCATACCGAGACTTGTGAATGAATTGTTGATAATAGGTAGGCAAAGTTACGTTACTCATAGTGTGTCCTCACTTGGATTCTTTTCGGATTAATTCCCTCAACGTCATAAAACAAATCGTCAAGGTACTCTTTTACGGAATCAGATACTTCGTCAATGTCTACATTGAATTCGTCTAAATCTATTTCTGCGGCGACTACAATGTTAGCCCTTATTTTCCTTGTTGCCATTTTCCATTATACCAATCAGGCGGTCTAGGTACCACCTAGCCTTCTGCAAGTCCTCTACGGGCTTGCCCTTGTAACGATAGCGCCACAAGTATTTGATAATATTACCTTGTAGATAATACTGATATCCTTCATCCGTAGCTGCTTCGATAGCGTGGATGCACTCCACCCCCTGCTTATTGTAGTGCGGGGGGTGGTTTACTTCATCCACATTCTCTGCGGCTTTCTTCATGTATTCTTCGTGTCTCACGCCAAACTCCTAGTCGCAAGATGAAAGACGATTCATGTACGCGACATACTTATCGTCTTCCTGTGTGGTTGTTATTAGTCGTGTATCGTAACCTACGTAAGGATACTGATTTTGATATTCTGCGACTGCTTTCTGAAGTTCTTCAGAGGTGTCAGCTTCTATTCTGTATCTAACATTTCTTGGCATTTTCTACAACCTTTATTGATTCAGCTATTTGTTGTGCTATTTGGGGGACGATGGCATTGCCTAGTCCTTTAATTCGGTCCACCCTGCCGGATACCCCATGAGCCACTCTACCCACGTTGGGTTCAGTTGTCCACCATTCTTGGTTGGGTTGTCTGTGTATTGCACTGCTACATCCAGCGTGTCCATTGACACCTTGCCGTTCCGTATCCTGCCGCCCTGATACCCACCCTTGTGGTCTCTGGTCGTCGGCGTCGGCCACATCCGAACCTGGTCCGCTAAGTTCGCCCCGAACTTCAAGTCGGGATTCGTCTTGCTCACTCTGCGTCCCTGCTCGTCCAGTTGCCTCGGACCCCCCGTCACATCCGTCGTCCGTGGTGTAGCCCACATCTGAGGTTCTTGTGCTTTCTTCCACGCCTGAACCGTCTCTGGGTCTACCTGCTCCCGCAGATTCGAAAGATGCTTGCGCCCCTTGCGTCCCTCTGTCGCCAACTTCTTCAGTGCTTCCGGCGACCTCTGTGGCAGATGGTCCATTGTGTTCGGTGTGGCCCACAATCCAGACTCTGTTTCTTCTATGGGGTGCGCCGATGGCAACAGCTGGAACAACAAATGTCCTTGTGGTGTACCCTTCGGCTGCCAAGTCAGTGAGCACCGCGTCGAGTCCCAAGCTGATGTGACCATAAACGTTTTCGAAAACAACCCAAGAGGGTCTTTTGGATGCAACAATTTTGCGGATGTACGGCCAGATGTGGCGTGGGTCTTCTTCACCCTGCCTTTTACCTGCTTGACTGAAGGGCTGACAGGGGTATCCAGCTGTGATGATGTCACAGTCTGGAACAAGTCTTTCTGGGTCATTTGCTAGTTCCTTTACATCTGATTTAACAGGTACATTCGACCAGTGTTGTTGTAGTATGTCCCGACACCATTTTTCAATGTCGCAGAACAGTACAGGGGTTGAGAGTCCGGCCCACTCAAATCCAAGAGCAAAGCCGCCGATACCGCTACACAAGTCTACGTGTTTCACGCAAATCTCCTTAATGGTGAGTAATTATGACTTCTTCTTCGTCGTCTCCATAGCTTTCCTCGCCAAGTTCAAGCAAGGATTGTACATCTTGAGTGGCGGCATACGCCATACCTCTCGTTAGTAGCGCATAGAATACCACATCCTCTTCGCTAATCCTATCGTCAGGATGGTGATATATCTCTATGCCAAACCCTGCGTTGTCTCCGTGCTCATGCCTAATGATAAGTGCGGAGTCACCAGGTTTTAGGCTGAGTTCGTTTTCTTCTGACATGTAGCTACCTTTATAAAATGCTCTGCGTCTACGACAACTAGAGGCTTCTTGTGATTCATTTTAACAATTAACAACGGTTCTCCACCAGAGTCGTGGCTAATGGCCTGTTCGTAATAATTATAGAGCGTTGTCATACGCTCCGTATTCTTGCATTCTATATCATAGGGGAATTGATTGTAAGCCGCCGTAGACAGCTGTACATCGACGCCATTGACGCCCATAGGGGTTGACCTCACGTCAAGCGAAGTCAACCTCTTAAGTGTTTTCAAAAGCTGTTCAGCTACCCAATTCTGTAGCTTCCTGCCCTTTGCCTTCGCTGACCTCGGAGACATCCGTTTTTTCGATACGGACTTCTGCAATTTTGTTTGCTGCGAAGGCACAGATTTGGCTTTCACAGTAGAGCGTCGGGAAGGGGATGCCTTCTTTGAGTTCCGTGATGAAGTCGTAGGCTTCCGCTTCACTTGTCTTGAAGAATTTGACAGACGGCTCGCCATCAGGTGTCCGATACTGTATTGTCAGCGTCACGCCACTCATCTGTGATGTGGGTGTACCAGACGAACTTGGGGTTCTTTCCTTTGCTTGGGAGCTGTCGTCTGAATTCAAGGTTCTTCCAGCAATGTTTTTTGTAGTCGCACCATGAGCACTCAATCCCCAATACCCTATTTCCGGTTTCCTTCTTATAGAATACCTCAGGGGCGTCGGTAAATTCGCGTCTAAATGGTTTAGAAATGTCCACGGATTCAATCGACTTACGTATCGTGGCATCTACGTTCTCCTTCTCTTCTTTGTTGTCTATCGCATCAGCGAAAGCAATCTGTCCGGTGGATTTATTAAGCGCAATCCATCCTTTAAAGGGCTTTCCTGCTGCTACACCATAGCCCTGTCCTTGGGCTATATAACCGAATGAGTCGTTAGCCTTTATCTTTTCGTACGCATTATCTGCATTAAATTTATGCTCAAAAGCAAAAGGTGACGCAGTTTTGATATCATAGATTCCGTCATCTAGTTCGATATCGTACTCGCCATTAATTGTAGTGCCATTAACATCATAAGACACTTTTCCATGCTTGGACTTTATCTCTATCCCTGCGGCTTCCATGATACTGATGAGTGCGGCTTCCATAAGGTCGCCCATAATCATCCGCATCTTAAAGTCATACGTAGGCGCCTCAGGCTCCAGCCCCTTAGCTTGGAGATGAAGTTGACAGGCTGGTCGGCCTATATTGCTCATCCGTAAGGTAAAGTCACGGTTACGCTCGGAAAATTGCTTTTCCATAGCATCTCGTGCAGATTGCGCAAACCTATCAAGGGTGCGGGGAGACATTTCTGCCTCCCCACGAGCCGCCTTTGAAAGGAACGAAAGAAGACGGCTCTGTTTTGTATTCATGATGCCATAGACTCAGGCAAGTCATCATTGAATAAGTCGTCCGCATTAACTGGCGCGGATTCGACATCAACTATATTGCCTTTGACAACAAGCGCGGCGTCATAGTCTTTCATGACACGCTTATTTTCATTGTCAATATAGTCGTTAAAGTCTTGTAACAGCACTTGGTCTGCCTCAGTGAAGTCGAGAGGACCATCACCAACTTCAAAGTCAGCCACATAATATACAAGACCACCATTCTTCATCTTCGTCAACGAAGCATTGAGACTGTAGAAGATGAACGGCTTTTTCTGCGCAGAAAGCGCATCAAGGGGCTTTGAGATAGGCATGAAGTTTGACCCTCGCGCCCTCCAAAGCACCGGTACGTCAGCAACCTCTACAGATTCACCGGCAGAATTGACGGCATAGTTAAAGGTGACTTTACCAAAAAGCATACGGAAACACTTAATATCCTTCTGCTTCAGGGCTTCGTCAGCTGACAGGTTATCCCGCTGACTTGCGGGAACTGAACCACAGCGCATACCGCCGATGTTGTCGGGGATTTCTGTCTGTGGATAAAGATTATTCGCCATAACGGATTTAGAAACCATCTCGTTTTCGGCTTGGTCGTAGTGAAGATACTGGTACCGTTGCATAAACAACTGCAACTTCATGGTCTTTGCATAGACAAAGCCAGTATCCGTATTAACCGAGAAAGAACCCGCAGGGATTGCATTCCCATTGTCGTCCTCGTGGTCACGGTTAATCTTAAGCATTGTGAGGGCATTGCTGTTACCAGCAGATTCCTCTTGCCCAATCATCTGGGCAATCTGTTCAAATGATAACGTATTTGAAACGGTAGGTAATGAAGTCATTAACCTCTCCTTCTGAGTTGAGTAGAGTTTATATCATACAGCTTGTTCATAGTCAAATGAAAAGTCTGCCATGTCAAGCCAATTCTTGCCTATTTCAACATCGACCTCCAAAGGCACCAGCCACTTGGTGTTGTATAATTCCTCAAACACCTTGGTAACGCCGGTCATAGCATCATAGGTTATCCGTGCCACTTGTTCTTCTTCGCCAGGAAATACATCCAAGACTATCGAGTCGTGTACAGTATTGATAACAAGAGATTTACAGCGATGATGTTTAAGTGCATCGTGCAACGAAAGCAACGCCAGCGGCACCAAGCAACCCCCTGCCATACCTTGTACAGGGTAGTTCTTGATGGAGGGCGCGTTGGATGCATTGCCAGAAGCAAGGCGTTTAGTATCTGGAAAAGCAAATTGCTGACCAGTGAGCAGAGCAACACTATTATACGAAATAGCCTCAGTTTGCAAATCCGCATGCCATTTAGCAAGCTTTGGATACTTGTCTGTAAACGCCCTATAATATGCCATTTCGTCCGGCGTACCGGAGGTGCCACCATAGAGGGGCTTGAACGTGTGCGCTTTCGCTGCAGTTCTCTCATCTTTTGTAACATCATCTTCTCTTTTTCCGAAGATGACAGACGCTGTATACCTGTGAACATCTACCCCATCCATAATATCTTTTATCATCTGTTCGTCACCGCTCATCTGCGCGGCTACACGGAACTCCAGCTGACTGTAATCAGCTTGTAATATAGAACCCCTATCAAATCTAGATATAACAACCCTGCGTACTGGGAATGTATTACCGCGTGGCTGGTTCTGAAAGTTAGGGTCTGATGAAGACAGCCGAGTTGTACGAGTAATGCACTGGTTAAACTTAGGGTGTAATATCCCGTTGGGCTTCACATTACGGGCGATACCACCTATAAAGCTAGACAAGTAAACATCAACGGCATTCATACGCACGGATGCCTTAAGAAACTTTACAGCGGATTCATTGCCCTTGTGAACAGCGGCGTTGAGTAGGCGAAACATAGTCGCCTTGTCCGTAGAGAAGCCACTAGCAGACACATCTAAGACATTCTGTGGATTCATTGTGAGTCCGCCGATTTTTGGTAGCGGCACCTGCACGAATCCTTCACCGGCACAGGTTTTGCACTTAGTGGGCTTCTTCCACAACTCGCCGTTGTTCTTTACCTTATAGAACTCACCCTTGCCTTTGCATTTTGTACAATGCTCTGCACGAGTCCTGTGAATACGGGTTGTCATAGTTTTGACAGTGTTCGCAAACTGGTTCAGACTCATCTGTGGACGGGGTAGCGGCTTGCCTTTGTCGTTCAAACCTATATTAAATACCTCAGCCCACTTTTTCTTATCGTTGATGCGGCGAGAATATATTAACTCACTTAGCTGTGCAGGGGACGCAAAGTTAATCATGCGGTCGCCCATCACTTCATGGCACACATCCTCAAGCTGAACCTGCAGTTCCGACTTCTCAATCTGGTAGTCTGACCGCACTTTGTGAAGTTCTGTGAAGTCAATCTTAATGCCGTTCTGTTCCAATGTTGCTAACACAGGCAGAAACCGATTCATAAGCTTCAGATGCTTCTTTAGTGGTGCGTTTTTGTCCTCATTATATAGGGTACCCTGTGCAAGAAATAGCTCACGGGTACTGATTACATCACCAATACCATACTCTTCCACCACATCTTTAGGCATACGGTCAAAGCCCACACCATCACTGATGTACTCGTCTATCAAATCGCTCTTTTTGAGCGTCACTTTGCGACGTTGGCAGCTGTCAGCAAGACTAACACCCCAGTTCTGACAGCGCAGAAGCAGGTATTCCGCCACCATAGTGTCGTACACAGGGCCATCATAGATGAAGCCGGACTCCCACAACCACACCAAATCAAATTTTATGTTGTGCCCGACAAGTAACGTGGTGTTGTGAAGCACATTCTGTACTTGTGCGTGTTGAACACGCGTATCAATCTCCTCTGTATCATGGTGAAACCAGTGAAACATTGGGGGATTGTTTTCGGTGACGTACTGCACGGACACCAGCTTGTTGTCCTTGTGAAAGGGCGAGGGGTCAGTGCGCTTTGTCTCAGGGTTAGTCTGAAACATTGTTTCAACATCAAGTACGGTAATCATGCTGTGTACCTGCTTGTGTCTGTTTCAAGGTTACATACAAGGTTGCCGTGAAAGCCAGTCAGCTTATTCTTAGATATAGTGAGGTAACGGCGGGTATCATTATGGTCAGTGATATCCTGCTTGCCGATACCAATAATCAAGTCAGCTTCTGCCGCCTTACCGGTCTTACTGTTCTCCATCATAGCATACGTGACATTGGTTCTGTTCTCAGCATCCGCAGAAGCCTGACTAATGCCAATACCAAATACCTCATGCCGCTTACAAACTTCACGAAACTTCAAGTAAATCTGCCGTAGCTTTTCGTCGGTACGTGCGAAGGTGCCCATGACATCCAGCTTATCAAGCTGGTCAATGATAACGACATCCGGCTTATGGCGCTCACAGTACTTGTTCAGCCACTCGACGCTGGCATCCACCTTGTCACGCATAATCAAATTAGCTTGAACTTCTGTGAACTTTTCTTTTGCTTGCGCACGGTGCATGTACAGCTGGTCCTTATTAAGGCCAGTGTATGCTGACATAGCACGGAGCATTGTCCGCTTCGCCGGTTCTTCATTAGTAATAATGTGAACATCGGCACCTTGGGCACAGAACCCGTTAGGCGCGGTGGCAAGTGATACATAGAAAGCCGTCTTGCCAACCTCAGGTCGAGCAAAGGCAATCATAAATTCACCGGCACGACCACCACGAACCACCTTGGCCAAGGACGGAATATTGAATTCCCAACAATTCGATAAGCTGTCGTACTCAAGCAACTCGTCAAGGTCAGTAGTAATAGGCGCATCCTCATCATCACTGGGGATGAACCCATCTTCAGACTGGTCTACTAACTCTTTGACTTCATGTATCTTTTCAGGATTGCCTTCCATCATTGCCAAGCCCAGGTCGGCAATACGGCGCCCCACTTCCTGCTGCCACATCTTAGTCAGCACGTCAGTGGCCACATCCTCGCCAAGGGCTGGGTAGGCTTTCAAGTCGTCAATGATATCTGCAATCAGTTCGCGCTTTGCACGAGTAGCAGTAGGATTGTGAACCCGAAACAGTTCACGTAATTCGTTTTCTGTTAAATCACGCTCGTACGATTCGTGGCCAACCACGATTGTGTCGTACAGGTCCGCCAGCTCAGACGGAAACATGGAGCGGAGCACACGAGTTTTATTGTTGTCGTAAAACTCCTTGCTCAGAAGGAGCTTGATGAGCTGTTGTTCTGTAGTAATTGTCGTATCTCCTGCGCATTGAAATATTTAAGGTCATCTTCTATTCTTATTATTGTTGTTGACACAAAGTACGATAGGTATTTGTGTATGTCAAGCGCCTTACGGGTGGCGTCAGGGTCGAGGCACACAAACACATGTGAATACTTCTTTAATTGTGCTAGGTCTGCTTCCTTCATATTCGTGCCCAGCAAGGCAACGCCGGTAGCAACGGGGGATATGGCACAGGCAGAAGCTGCATCTTCTACGAGCACAGCTTGTGAATGGTCACCGGCGGTAAAAAGTTGCTTAGATTTACCATACCGATACCACTTTGGTATTGTGCCTTTATTCAGACTACGGCCGATAGCATCATATGTTATGCCATCTTCCTTTACTAGGAAGACAACCCTATCTTGCTTCGGGTCGTACATCATACGCGCACGATTGTTTTGATACGCATCAATACAGTTGTTGCGTTCCAGGTATTTCAAAGCACGGACATTATCTGAAAAAGGTGTGAAGTGAGCTGGGACTAAAAAATTTCTATGCCCGTGATAGTCAGTGATAGTGCTACGCACAGCGGAAGCGATTTCTGATTTGCTTCGTTCCATCTGCTCAGAACCTTTTTCTGAACAGTTAGATTTGAAACAATTCCATAACAGCTTACCGTGGATTTTTGAAATGGTGAAGGTATTGCTCCCGCAACTGGGGCAAGAGATTCTGACAGAATTTCCTTCTGTCGGCGCATGCTTTAGAATATAGCTTTGCATCTTGTGCGATTTTCCTAATACTAATACTACCGGCGGGGGAGTTCGCCCCTTTTAGCAGGAAAAAATAATGTTGTCAATATAAAAAAAGCATAAAAAAAGCCCCCCACCGAAGTGAGGGGCAGTTGCGCGAGGAGAAGGATTAGAAGTCCCAGAACTCATCTTTACGCCAGTTCTGGCCAGAAGGCAGACAATCGTATTCGCCTCTCTGATATCCACAGTAGTCAGCGTCTACGACCATCTCTGCGATGTCTTGCAGGGACATCTCATCCTTAGTAAAGGTATATAGCACACGGTCACGGCGCTGTATAGATGTTTCATCATCATAGAAGCCAGCATTTGGGTCATACGATTCGACGTTAGACAGCACATCATGCGCTTTGTCTAGGTTTGACTGTCGCTTCCGTTCGTCTGATGTAGGCTTAGTGCGCCTTGCTGAAACCACAGACCGCGGACCCGAGTACGAACCGTGGCGTCGGCTGTAGCCTGACGAGTAGCTGCCGTATCCACCGTAACTCGGAAACCGTGATGCACTGGGTGCAGTGGCCTCCCGCACCACTGGTAGCTCTGACCAGTTGACTTTTAGAATGGCAGGGATGAAGTGCCGTTCGAACCACTCAAGGTCAAAGTGTTCTCGTGCAGTGTGTTGCGAGAAATACCCGACAGCAACATTCGTGCATTCTGGAATCAGCTTCGTGTAGTTGGCGCTGTCGGTGAAAGAACCTGTAGGGTCACCCTTCATCGGGGATTGTGGTGGTAAGTACTGGTTCATCTGTTTAGCGAGTGCTGCCGCAAACTCATCTGAACAACAACGACCACCGGATTGATTGGTGATGATGTCGCTGTAGCCTTTACGGTCAAAGGCAACACAATGGTCATAGCCACGAAACAACTCAGGATGTGATGTGGCCAGAAAGTTAGAGCCGACACCGCCACATTCTTCGCCCACATGGAAGACGTAGAAGCCTTCTACACCGGCCTCAATGAGTTTGCACATGGTATACACACCTAGCTTGTCATCGGCACCCAGCACGCAGGAAACGGGCTTTACGGTGGTTTTTACGGTGTACTGTAGGTGTGTGTTCGACCAGCCATCGAACTGACTGAAAGAACCGTACAAACGACGCTTTGTTTCTGTGTGTCCGAGGTCATCTGCCAGCAAGGTATAGTGTGTATAATTCGCACCAGCGGCACGTGCCTCAGCCTTCATCTGTGTTTCTGTGACAATATCGCCAGCACTGTTGACATAGTTTTGCACAGACTTAGATGTAGACGCGGAGACAAACAGCTCCGGTGATAGATGCAGAGTGGTCTTGTCACCGAGGCTTTCCTTCTGCACAGTGTCCATGTGAGAACTGAACATTGTCTTAGGATTGTCACCAATCTTGACATGCAGATTGCCACAGGTGTCAAGTTTGCATTCAGTTTCTGGTGAAACTTTGCCAACGAACTCTTTGATAATGCTGACAATTTTGTCTTCATGACCATGTGGTGACACGGTGACAAGAAGGTCATACAACAGTTCGTTGATGTCCTTGCCGCGAACTGCAACAGGGATTTCGGAAATATCTGCGACCACTGGGGCCGCACTCGTTTGATATGATGTCGTCATGATTCTCTCCATTACGCGAGTTGAACATAGTCGGCCAGCGGCGCTGGCTCGTTTAGGATGCCGTGTAGATGCTCATCGAACATATCGTCCGAGAAGCTTTGGTCACTGTCCATCACGGCGAATGGGGCAGTAACTGTTTTGAGGTTGCTTGGCACAGTTTTACCATTTGCAACAGGTATGGACAAGAACTGGAACTGGTCGTTGACCTCGTGTTGCCAGTTTGCATTCTGCTGACACTGTGGGTTGCCACGGAAATTGAAAGCACCAGAGACGTACATCACCTGCATTGCATAATGCTTCTTGCCAACTTCCATTTCTTGACGATGCCAGAACTGCGCACCGCGATTGTTGATATCATCATTGTGGAAGTAGACGAACAAGTCTCCCTCCGTGTCTGCCCACGGTACTGGATGGTAGCGGTCTTGACGATGTAGCGCCGCATGACGATTGCTGTAGAACACATGAGGTGTCCAAGCAGGAATCGCGTCAGCAGGAACATCTCTCCTGTACCGCAGTTCCCAGTCATTGCTCGTCAAATACACGACAGAATAATTGTCGATAGCACAAGTCACGCTACAATACGCATCACCACTGATGTTGTGGTAATCGTCATCATTGTCAGTGTCGATGTTTGACCCGCATTGACAACACTCGGTGTACATTGTATGCGTGTGAGAGCCACTCGTTGAAGTCAACGAAGGAAGCTGCCAACCGGTTCGGTCATCTTTGCTGTCGCCCATCTTGACACGAAACGTCGAGCCATCATCCGATAGCTTGACACCGAGCCACGGAAATGGCTTGAGGTCAAAGTAAGGCATCGGACAAACAGTGCAACCGTTGTACGGAACAGCAGGAACATCAAACTCACATCGTGCGTGTATGCGGGTATCTTCTACAGACTTGATACCCTGCTTGTGCAGATGATTTATAAGTTCTGACGTGTTGGCACTGCGTGATGAATAGATACGCGAGTATGCCCATTTGTCAGTCTTGCTGTCACGCCACAACACAGCACGAGCCAGTGTTACGCTGCCGCGCTTGATGTACGCACCGCGAGTAACGGGACACTGACCATAGAAGTCAACTGGTCGATGGTCACCGCTGAGTGCGAAACTGTGACGGGAATCCATGCAAGATGATGGCGTTTCCGTAGAGTTTCTTGAGTACATAAGACGGAAGTCATCCACGGTGTCCGCTAGAACAAACGTGGCTGGCTCATTCAACTCAATAATGTGCTGAGAGATGTTGTCGATGTATTGCGCGTCAGTGATATCATCACCGTTGCACATGACAGCACGAGCAAGCACACGAGACACAGACATTTCCTGCCGCTGATTTAGGCGTTTGATGCCGCGAGATGTGGGTGTCCATGCCATACGGCGCTTGTCATCTTGCAAGTCATCCAAGATTCTGTCCACAAGCGTAGATGACACTTTAGGAAACCACGGGTTCTCTGACCGAAGCTGTCTAGTCCCCATACTGATGTTGAAGTTTGTCAACGATATGTTTGGAAACGCGATACAAGCAGTCTTGTCCTGATTCCAGATGACTGGATAGCGCAGTTGCACATTGCAACGACTTCCGTAGAAATTGTTGCGGCCATCTGGCCAGCCATGCGAACGCATCACCGTGAACAAATCATTGACAAACGCTTCAATGAAAGGCGCAAGAATGTGTAGCTTTCGTGTCGCTGACTTGACAACAGGATGCACGGATGTAGGCACAGAGACAAAGTGATTGAGCGGAACACCGAATGTCTCAGAGAAGTCAGATATGTGTCTGTTCACACCCTCCATTCTCTCGGACATATTAGCAAAAGCTGCTCTAGGCATAAGAACCTCCTGCGCTACGCTTGATAATCAACCGTGACCTGCCGCGCAAAGCGACAGTGGCCGAGTGATGCAAACACCGGAACACACCGCCGCCATACGACAAATCACTGGATGGACTTGTCAAACGAAGCAACAGATGTTCAGGCAAGTTTTCATCAGGGCGATTGCCGAGCATGACATAGAGATGCGATTGTCCGTCATCGTTGGTATCATGCGGCAGAGATATGAC
>Ga0070750_10000463_pt1 | contig 22604 bp, 33 predicted proteins | sample VirMetDEL_Nov_24_FD_77013 | JGI IMG/M metagenome (GOLD analysis project Ga0070750, IMG submission 77013) | Aqueous microbial communities from the Delaware River and Bay under freshwater to marine salinity gradient to study organic matter... | ecosystem: Environmental > Aquatic > Marine >...
AATGCCCATATTAACGCAAATCCCAACGGGTACCTCCCCAAAAATAATTCTTGACACTTCCCCCAATCCGTGCTATACTACTCCCATGAAAGAAATTACAAAAATCTCCCCAGAAGGTCTCGAAATTGCCAACGCCTATCTGGAAAAAGGCTCTCTAAAGGCGGTCTGCACCGATTTGCAGCTTCGCCCCGACGACGTGCAGGAGATTCTGAATAAGCGCGAAGTGAAGGCGTACATTGATCAAGTTTATCTGGATCAAGGTTACAGAAACCGTTTTCGCCTTTCCCAAGTGCTCGATGACATAATTGACGAAAAGCTGTCCGAAGCTCAAGAATCCGGAATGTTTTCCAATAAAGATCTTGCCGACCTTCTTCAGATGGCCCACAAAATGCGAATGGATGAACTCAAGATTCAAGTCGATCTTGAAAAAGCCCAGGCTTCAAATATTCGCTCGCAGACTAATGTACAAATTAACGAGTTGCCCTTCGGACAGGGTAACTACGGAAAACTGATGGAGAAGCTTCTTGGAAATTCTAAAGGCGAGTAGTGACATTCTACAAATTTCTAGATTTGGTGGTAGAGTATTTCAACAATTTGAACGTTTGAATTTGCCTTGGATTCTTCATCCCAAGACTCCTATACCCAAAGTGAACCCGCAGGAGCTTCGGATCGACACGATTGATCTTCGATATATTCATCCGCATATTCTCAGCGACTTTGAAGCCTGTGGACTTGACATTGCGATTGCTCACTGGTTCGTAACTCCTCCAAAACACACGTTACCAGTTCACATTGACGGTCCCGAGTGTGTGAAATATAACAAATTTGAGTACAATTTTTATTGTGGGCTCAATATTGATATTTCCAATAAGCAGGACGCCGGTGGCGTCATGCGTTGGTATACATCAGAAGAGCGTCTTAAAATTGAGCCCATTGCTCCTCCTCTCTATTATCAGGGACAACCTACTGGCCCGGTAAAGCAGTTTGCCGAGCATCATGTAGAAGGCCCCTGTGTTGTACATACTGGTGTGCTTCACAGTATGGAGAATCTGACGAACAAGCCTCGTTACTGTTTGTCGTTTAGATTCTCTCGTGATCTTACAATCGAACACGTCATTAATCGACTCGAGCGAGTCTGGGACACTGTATAGGAGACGCAATGTACCTGTGGGTACGAGTTGGAAACAACTCATATTTTAGAAAGATCGTAATTCAAGGAGAAGAGTTCAGTTTAAAAACTCCTTGCCCCTACAAAGACAGAAAAGAGATTATTGAAAATCAACTGAATGCACCAGTAATATCTTACCCCTCCCAAAAATAGTTCTTGACTTTTCTTAGGTTATTTGGTATAATTATCATAACCATTGGGCCTTTCTTCGCCCAGAGAAAAGTTGGAATATCAGATGAATGCCGAAGAAGTAGCCATTTCTCTTGCGAAGCACGAAGTCCAATGTGAAGAGCGTTGGAAAACTGCTTTTCAACGCCTTGAAAAAATTGACGAACGCCTTGCTCAAATGGAAACAAGAATGCTTCAGTTTGGTGGAGCGTTGCTTCTTTTTCTAGGCGGCGTAATCGTCACTATCACCTTTGGAGGTTGATATGGAATATGAAACAAAAGTGATGACACCGACGGTACCCGAGGCCCGGCAGGCTGTGGAGGCTGCTGTGGTTCGTACGTTTCCAGAAGGTTGGGAATATTTTATTAAGCGTGGTGAGCACTGTGTTCGGAACCCGGAAGGGCTTCTGAAAAAGTTTACAAGTAAAAAAGCTGCGTTGGATTGGGCAAATGTGTAACGATTGTAATTGTGATCCCTGTGTATGCGACAAGAGAACAGCTCGTCAGAAAATTCTAGAGGCACGCAAGACTCAAATGCGCAGATCGAAGCGTCAGAAGATTCCTCACGTTCTTCGGTCCGCCTCTCGTCATGTAGACAGTGTTCCCGGTATGCAGGATTTATCTGTCTAGAGTGTAAGTGCTTTATGCCGCTCAAGGTATTAATTCGGGATGCAAAATGTCCGCTTGGGAATTGGTAAAACGATTTTTTGAGGTGAGATTCGTTCAGGACAACTGGTTAGTAAATAATGACGATCCACCGAAGGTGATTTATGAGAAACCTAATAATTCTTCTAGCAGTGATGAGTTTGAATGCTGTGGCTGCGGAGGATGTTATACGAACAGAGGCGACGACAAATAGTACAGTCTCTACTACGTCAGATACAACGTTGAATTCTCCACCTCCGAGTGCGATTATTCCAACGATGAACTTTAGTAATAGTGACTTATGTACAGTTGGAGTGGCTGGAGCAGTACAGACGCAGATTCTTGGTTTGAGTGCGGGTGCTACTGTTCGCGATATGAACTGTGAACGACTGAAGAATGCCAAAACTTTGTTTGATATGGGCATGAAAGTGGCAGCAGTCAGTACAATGTGTCAAGACAAGAGAGTATTCGATGCAATGATGAATGCTGGAACTCCTTGTCCCTATGATGGAATGATAGGACCAGACGCAAAAGCAGCTTGGGCTGCTCACGAAGATGAGCAACCAGGTGCAGACAAGGAAATGTCGAATGGTTCGAAGACATTTATGGGCGGTGCTGGGCTTGTCGGCCTTCTTGCCGTGCTACTCGTACTCTGAAGAGATCTTTGGAAGCACTCAGAACGCTGCTGCCTCTGGTTTTGTGTGGGATATGACGAATGTTTTGCCTGCTGAAGCGGGTTTGCAAGTAGATAGCGTGTTTTATCGCTATACAACTCAGAAAGCAGTAGAAGATTCGTTAGTCGTTTATGTACAAAATAGAAATATATCGGGCTCCGGCTACATTTTTAGATCGGCAGACGACTGGAGTGGCCTTCCAGGCAACACACTTACTAAATTAGTCCCTGTTCCTGGGTTAGAAGGCTCTGCTTTTGGGGAAGGCTCAATAGAGACAGAGGGATTTGGAACAGTTTCTTCTCCTACTGTGATTTATAACTACTCTTTTGACCCCTGCTTTGACCCTCAATCCTCTCCCGCCTGCCCAGGCTTCCGGCCTGACCTACTAATTCCCGACATTCCTGAAGTAATTGATCCTCTAAGCGATGAATTCATTCAGAATGAACTAGAAAGAAAAGCAAATTTAAAAGACCAAGATCAAGAAGATCGTGAACGTCGCCAAATGGCAGCAGAGAGAAAGCAAGATAGACTTGAGAAAGCTCTTGGAGCTGTAAACTCTGCCTTAATGACAGCATCTGCTGAAGCCAAAGCGGCGGAATTATTTGCATTAAGTATGATTCCTACCACTTATGTGACTTCCCTTCCCTCGGGAACTTACGAAGACACGTTAGATTTTTCGTCGAAGAAGCTACCCGACAACAACAGAGGACGTCGAGTCGGTTTAGCACAGCAGGTATTACATGAGAAGATGGTAGATTCTCAGTATGATTAAGGAGACCTTCATGAAGAAAGCACTTGCCTTACTAGGTTTAGCAACAGCAACCACTGCGTTTGCCGTTGATGCACCCATTACTGGTACAGTAGCCTCTAAATGTGTAATTGTGACAGATACAGCAGGTGTGTATGGAAACCCGACGCCTTCTGTCCTTTCTACAGCGGCAGCAGATGGTGGCGTTGAGCCCGTTGTTCGTTATGATGTTATTAGCGCAGACTTTTACAAGGCTGTGATTTCTACTCCGGATAGCTTTTCTTCTTCTCCGGTACTAAGCGATGTTGTAAACTGGACTGGCTCTGTTTCTGTGGCAGAAGTTACAGACCCGCTTATGTCGGCGTACGATACAAATAAGCGCACCTTTAATAACGTCACTGAGTTTGATCTAACTGTAGCGGGTACCGTATGGTTCAAAGTTTCTTCGCAAGCAGATTATGGGGCAACAAAAGCATTTCCTGGAGGCAATTATGTCTCCGTGGTAAATGCGGAGTGTATTGCGCTTTAATTCTGTGTATGCCCGCTTATGGGCATCAGTTTATGCCAACCTACCCGAAGTTACAGCCTTCCTACGTTGAAGGCGTACTTCGGGCAAGAATGGAAATATTCAATTCTCGAGAAGATATTGAATACTATGAATTTAGTGTACATGATAAGAATTGGGCTAGAATTCCCTTTGCTACGTCAGAACGCATTCTTTATGTACCGTACTTAAAAAGAACGTATGTAGACATATTTATAAAACAAGAGGATAAAGATAAAGCTGTCTATATTTGTTCTATGTCGAAGATTCTAGCAGGAGTACATCAATCTACTGTGGTATCTTCTAAAATTTGTTCTAAACTGAAGTGAGTTGAATGAGATTTCTTTTTCTTTTATTAATGCCTTGTGTAGTGTTGGCAGATACAAGTTCTCTGAACTTAGCTCTTCCAGCGTCTCCACAGAGCTTTCAAACCGATAGATTTCGGGCAGGTGATATGGATTGCTCTTCAGCGATCGGTTCTGCCACGAATGTCGAGTTTGGGGTTGTAGGTGTGATTAATGAAGGAAATCAATTTGCTCAACAACTTCTAGGACAGGGACCAATTTATAACGACGCAAAAGATATAGGCGTCTATGGCAAGATTACTATTCCGATTGGCGGTCCCAAAGAGCGCATTAACTGTAATATTCTTTATCAACTAGAATTAGAGAGGCGACGCCTTGAAATTACTAAACTACGACAGGAGGTAGAGGCACTACGCAACCTCAAGTTTGAAAACTAGGAGCGCGTTATGGGTTTTATTATTGACCAGCTTGTTACTTGGTGGCAATTTACAATTGCAGGAGCTTTGATTTTAGTGGGCTGGGTCATTAATCTTTTTGGAGTTGATAACAAAACCAAGAGAGTAGACTTTTCTTATGACGAGATGCCCTCTATGACTCCAATCAAAATCCCTACTGCTGGAAAAGGTTTTTGGGGCGCCATTTGGATTTGGCTCATGGGCACTAGAACCTGGGAAATCAGTAAAGACTGGCACTTTAAAATTCAGGGGAAAGAATATGTAATTCCCGCTGGTTTTGTTTTTGACGGAGCATCTGTACCGAAGTTTCTTGCAAGCTGGCTTTCTCCTGTAGGAATTCTGCTTGTTGGTGGTCTGGTACATGACTATCTGTATAAGTACACTATGTTGACTCACAAAGGTGGAACTATGCATACTCCGCCTATGACTCAGAAAGAAGCAGATATAATGTTCCGAGATATTAATATCGAGCAAAATGGTTTCCATTTCCTCAACTACCTTGCCTACTGGGCACTTCGTTTAGGTGGCTTTGCGGCATGGAACGGGCATCGCAAGCGTAATTGCAAGCCGGGGGAGAAATAATGAGCTGGGTATTTGATAGACTAAAAGAGAGAACTTCTTGGGATGGTATTGTTCTAGTGGGTGCGGGTGTGGCTTTTATCGTATTTAAGCCCATCGCAGGCATGGTTGCCTATGGTGCTATCGCGTATGGCGCTTGGACAATCTGGAAGTCGGAAAGATAAATGGCTGACCTTGGAGAGAGTCTAGATAAAGTTGAAGAAGAAGTAGAAAATTTAAAGAATACCAAAATTACTCTTTTTGGTATTACTATGACTCCTACTACTATTGGAGCAACTTTTGCTCTTCTAGGCTCTCTTCTAGGCGGTTTATATGGTGGTTTTGAAGTTTATAAAGATTACATGGAAATGAAAGAGAAACTGAGTAATCTAGATGTAGATGCTATCGAAGCTAGAAACCAGTTAATCGAAACCAAATTAGATGAGGCCATAGATTATACACGAGATATTAAATCTGGGCTTCGAGACGATATTCTCTCCATCGAGAAACAAGCTGATCGAGTAGAGGATATGGTTAGAGAAAGCGAACAAAATGTTCGTAATATTATCAGAGAAGCAGAAAAGAGTTTTGACGAAAAGAGAGATCGACTTCAGTCCGACTATGATTCTGCGGCCAGTAGGCTTCGCGATAATTCGGATAGAAAGATTAGCGAATTAGAAGAGCGCTTAAACGCCAAGCTACAAAGAGCACTTGATAATCCCCTTGCGGATTAAGACAGCTTAGCTGTATAGGAAAGTCAAATGCCTTACATGAGTAGTGGTAAAACTGTCTATAAAAAGGTCGGTAAGAAAAAGAAAGTTAAAGCCCGCGCTAAATCAAAAACATCTGCCAAGAAAATGGTACGGCTTCTTTATATGATTGAAGGTGGTAAGCTTCCTACTAAAAAGAAGATGAAAAAGCGTCGTGGCCGCTAAGCGTCGTAAGAAAGCAAGTAAAAGCAAAGCAGTACCGACTAATCCTACTCTGTATTCAAGAGTGAAGGCTGAAGCAAAAAGAAAGTTTAAAGTCTATCCTAGCGCATATGCTAATGGTTGGCTAGTGAAAACTTACAAAGCTAGAGGCGGAAAGTATAGGACTAGAAAGTAATGGCAAAGCCGAGAGGTGGACTTACAAAGTGGTTTAAGGAGAAATGGGTTGACATCAGTAGAAAAGACAAGCAAGGGAGACATCCTCCTTGTGGACGCTCTAAAGCCAAGACTTCTAGAAAAGGATACCCAAAATGTGTTCCAGAACACAAAGCTGCTAGTATGTCCACTTCTCAAAAACGAAGCGCTGTTCGTAGAAAGCGGGCAAAAGCACAGGGAGTAGGAGGCAAACCTACGTTTGTTTCTACTGCTCCAAGGAGAAAACGCCGTGGCTCTAAGTAGTTGGTTAGATGACCCTGTAATTTCTGTTGCCCGAGGCAGAATTCGTAACGCAGAAAGCTTTTATAAGTTTGGTTATAATTCTGCAATTACAAATAGCTCTGAAACTATTTGGGATGCAGGAGGAACATATTCTTTTCCTGCTTCTGCAAGTGCTCTAAGTGTAGCAAGTACAGCAAGTGGCGATACAAGCCTTACTGTGACTTTAGTTGGTCTAGATGAAAATTATGACGAACTTACAGAAACTGTTACTCTTGACGGCACAGACGCAACTACTGCTGTAACTTCTAATAATTCTTTTTTAAGAATTCATAGAGCATTTATAGCCGGAAGTACTGCACCAACTGGTAATATTACAATGAAGATTGGAGTAGTTACTCATGCTCAGATTACAGCAGGCGAGAATCAAACTCTAATGCTAGTTTATACAGTACCAGCAGGACACGCTCTTTATGTAAAAAAGGGTAGCATTTCTCACGGTTCTGACGATAAGACTGCATTTATTACTGGACGTCTTAAAACTCGAGCGTTTGGAGGAGTTTTTAGAACACAGAATGTGCAAAATCTAAATAATGGTTTTCTAGAGTTTGATTGGGAAGTACCCCTGAGAGTTGCAGAAAAAACAGATATTATTGCAGAGGCAGTTTGTAGTAAGAATCAAACTAATGCAGTATCAGCAACTCTGCAAGGCGTCTTAATTGACGAGAGATAAATTATGGCAGCTAAACGCAAAACCGCTAGGAAAAAACATCCGGCAGTTAAGCGCGCTGGAGTAGCAGGATTTAACAAGCCTAAAAGAACTCCAGGGCATCCTAAAAAATCTCACATCGTTGTAGCTAAAGTTGGCAGTAAAGTAAAAACCATTCGTTTCGGTCAACAAGGTGCAAAAACAGCAGGCAAACCTAAAAAGGGGGAGTCTGCTGCGATGAGGAAGAAAAGAGCAAGTTTTAAAGCTCGTCACGCGAGAAATATCGCAAGAGGCAAAATGAGCGCAGCTTATTGGGCCGATAAGGTGAAATGGTAATGAGTGATTATCATCCAGCGGATACAAATGGAGATGGAGTAGTCTCCGAAGAAGAACAAGCAATGTATTTAGAACTCAAGCGTAAAGAGCTTGAGGATAAAGATGCTCAACGAGACGCAATTCGTAAGATGGCTTGGTTTGCTCTTTTTGGCCTTCTAGTGTATCCAATTGGCATTGCAATTACTTCAGCTTTTGGTATGGACAATGCTTCTCAGCTAATTGCTGACATTGCTCCTACATACTTTGCATCAATTGCAGTGCTTGTGTCTGCTTTCTTTGGTGCAGATGCTTTTAAAGGTAAGTAAGGATATAACTCATGCTGCCGCTCCGCGCAGAGTACCATAAAAAACTTAGCATTACAAGTATGCTAAGATCAGTAGAGAGAGCAACTGCCGAACACTTAATTCGGTCGGAGCGGAGATTTCTTTCTCTCAAGAGAATCAAAGATTCTATATTAGGAGAAGTACATGGCTAGATCTGGTGGATTTATTTCCGGAGGCCCCACTGGCGTACACGGTACACAAAAGATTCGTAAGCATCGGCTGAATCTTGGTGTAACTCGTGATATGAACGCTGCTGCGGGTACTCTTGTGAACACCAAAAACCCAACGGGTGTTGGAGCACGCTACGCTGCTCCCGCAAAGGCTATCGGTCCTCGCTTCGGCAAGACTGCAAGCCCGCCCCGTGCACGCTTTGGTAAAAGCGCCCCTAAAATCACACGAAGAGGACGTCGTAGATGAAGAAAAATAGAAGAGATCTCTGGCTTCAGGAAAATGCTGTTTCCGCCGCCACATTTATCGAGACTCTTTCTAGGATTGAACAAAGTAGGTCGCTTATGCCTCGCGAGTCCGATTTAAAGGAACTCGCGACGGCATATGCCTATTTGTTCAGCTCCTTTCAGCAAGGTGAACTTCCCGAATACAATGAAGAAGTAATGGTACATTAAATGCTAGAAATTAGTAGAAAAGATATTCTCTCAGACCATCTTATGGAGTTTCCTGAAAATAGGTTTATTAAACTTCCAATTGAAAGCTACATGGAGCTTCTCGGAATTGAACCTAACTCCACGCAGACTGCAATTATTAATGCGATCAATAATCCAAAGTATCGTTTTGTAACCGCAGCCGTTTCTCGACGCCAAGGAAAGACTTATATTGCTAACGTGATCGGACAGCTTGTATGTCTAGTTCCTGGTAGTAACGTGCTTCTCATGTCTCCCAACTATTCACTCTCTCAGATCTCCTTTGATCTTCAGAGAAATTTGATTAAGCACTTCGATCTTGAAGTTTTACGAGACAATGCAAAAGACAAAGTCATTGAACTTTCGAACCACTCGACGATCCGTATGGGATCGGTTAATCAGGTGGATTCGGTCGTTGGTCGCTCCTACGATCTCATCATCTTCGACGAAGCGGCTCTCGTTGATGGCAGAGACGCTTTCAACGTTGCACTACGTCCAACGCTAGATAAGGAAAACTCGAAGGCTATATTTATTTCTACCCCTCGGGGTAGAAATAATTGGTTTTCAGAGTTTTTCTATCGCGGTTTCTCGGACGAGTTTCCAGAATGGGCTTGTATTCGTGCTACCTATCATGAGAATCCTCGTATCTCTGATGACGATATTGCAGAAGCAAAGAAAACAATGTCTGAAGCAGAATTCAATCAGGAATACATGGCAGACTTTAATACCTATGAAGGCCAGATTTGGGCGTTCAATCATGAAAAGTGCGTTGCTGATTTAAGTGAACTTGAAACTCGTCGTATGGATGTGTTTGCAGGAATGGACGTTGGCTACAAAGATCCTACTGCTTTTTGCGTCTTTGGATACGACTGGGATTCTGGAAACTATTATCTGCTTGATGAATACCTTAACTCCGAGCGTACTACAGAGCAACACGCTGAAGAAATCAGAAAACTGATTGAAAAATGGAACATTGATTATATTTATATTGACTCTGCTGCTCAGCAGACTCGATATGATTTTGCACAAAATTATGATATTTCAACAATTAATGCAAAGAAGTCAGTACTTGACGGTATCGGTCATGTGGCAGGAATTGTGGACAATGATAAACTCATTGTTCATCAGAGTTGTAAAGAATCTCTGGCGTCACTCGACCAGTACCAATGGGATCCAAATCCTAATCTAATGAAAGAGAAGCCGAAGCACAACTACGCATCTCATATGGCTGACGCTATGAGATATGCGCTGTATTCATTTGAGACTGCGGCTACCACTTTCTAATAACACCTCTAAAAAATAGTTCTTGACTTCTGCTCCTGGAAATGGTAGAATTGTAATGTGGATTGAGTTATGACCTTAAAACGCGATTTAGTTAAGTATGTTCGAGATAAAGCAAAGTCTAAATATCAGAAAGGATCCGAATGTTTTATTTGCGGGTCTACAGAGAATCTAGACTTTCATCACTTTTATGGATTAACCGAGCTTCTAGAAACATGGCTCCGGAAAAATAAAATTTCCATAACATCTGAGGAGGACATACTAGGTTTGCGAGAAAGGTTCATCGAAGAACACTTGGAAGAAGTTTATGAACAAGCTGTTACCATTTGCCATGAGCATCATTTGCAATTACACTCCATTTATGGAAAGCGCCCACAGCTAGTAACTGCAAAGAAACAGCAAAGATGGGTACAAATTCAGAGAGATAAACATGGCATGGTATAACTTTTGGAGGGCAGAGAAAAAACTGGATGTAGAGGAAAAAGAGAACCCTGCCCAGTACATTATCGCCCAGAACGAAGGCTTCTTTCTAGAAACTCGAGAAGTTGTAACAAATTATAGAAATGCTTATGAGCAGTTAGAAGTTGTAAACCGCGCAGTCAATATGATTGTAGACGATGTTGCGGAAATTCCTTTTACTGTTGGTGAGCAGCTCGTCGGTGTAAATAATATTATTAAGAACATTCGACGTTCTAAGATTGATCTTCTGCTAAATAAAGAGCCGAACCCTTTTCAAGATGTAAGTGCTTTTAAAAGAAATCTAATCATTGATCTTCTCATTGATGGTAATATCTTCATCTACTTTGATGGAGCGCACTTATATCATTTACCAGCCGATAAAGTTACTATTGAAACTGATGAAAAAACTTTCATCAAAAAGTATTCGTATGACCATACGATTGATTACTCGCCCCGAGAGATTATTCACATCAAAGAAAACTCGTTTAACTCGATTTTCCGCGGTGTCCCTCGGCTGAAGCCAGCCTATCGTACAATGCAACTGCTGGGCAGCATGAGAGCATTTCAGGATAATTTCTTTAAAAATGGGGCGGTTCCTGGTTTGGTGTTGAAATCGCCAAATACACTCTCCGAGAAAATTAAAGAGAGAATGTTGCAGGCATGGGTAGCTCGGTACAATCCGCAGTCGGGAGGCCGCCGACCACTGTTCCTCGATGGCGGATTAGAGGTTGAAAACCTAACAGAGATCAACTTTAAAGAATTGGACTTCCAAGAAGGTATTAAGTCGAACGAGAGAATTATTCTTGAGGCGATGGGAATTCCTCCGATTCTTCTAGATGGTGGTAATAATGCGAACATTCGCCCTAACCATCGTCTATACTATCTGGAAACAGTACTACCGATTGTTAAAAAGATGCGGTATGCTTTTGAAAGATACTTCGGTTTTTCTCTCAAGGAGGATGTGACGGGTATTCCTGCACTTCAGCCTGAATTGAGAGACGAAGCCGCGTACTACGCTACCCTTGTGAATACGGGAATTCTAACCCCCAATGAAGCTAGGGAGGCTTTACAATTTGAAAGGATCGAAGGATTTGATACACCCAGAGTTCCTGCGAATATCGCAGGTTCGGCCGCAAATCCAGAAGAAGGCGGTAGACCGCAAGAAGCGTCGCCTACAGAGGGCTAAATATGACAAAACACATGATGCTAAAGGCTTTGTCCGAGTTCTTAGCCGCTCGAGGAGTAGAAACAATTTCGCTAGCAGAGTACAAAGCTCTCGGCGATAAAGCTCCCGTAAAGGATTTTCTACTTCGCAGAGCGTTTGGAACTTGGGTAAGAGTTCTTAGCAATATGCACAAACGGTTCCCGGTACCTGCAAAACCGGCACCGAAAGCTGCTCCGGCACCGAAGCCTACTCCGGCTCCGGCACCTAAAGCGGAAGCTCCGAAACCGGCTCCTAAGCCTGCTCCGAAGCCTCCGGCAGCCAAGGAGTAAATTATGGAAAAAATCTTCCACTGGACAAGCACCTTTAAAGCTCTTGGCGAGACAGATGATGGTGGTCTCGACATTAAAGGATCTGCGAGCACCAATGCTCTTGATCGTGCAGGAGATATTATCGAGCCCGAAGCATGGGTCAAAGGTGGTCTAGACAACTTTAAGAATAATCCTGTTATTCTTTTTAACCACGATTACAATCGTCCGATTGGTCGTGCTAAAGATGTTACCGTGACCGAGAATGGTCTGGAACTAACCGCTCGCATTTCTAAATCTGCGGGTGAAATTAGGGATCTTATTAAAGATGGTGTCCTTGGAGCTTTTTCTGTCGGTTTCAAAGTCAAGGACGCTGAATATATGACTGAAACCGATGGATACAAAATCAAGGATGCTGAGCTTTTTGAGGTATCAGTCGTGACGGTTCCCTGTAATCAGAACGCTGTTTTCTCTATTGCTAAATCTTTCGACTCGATGGATGAGTATGAAAAGTTCAAGCAGACTTTTGTAAAGACTAACTCTGTTGAGCAAAAAGCAACGGCAGAGCAGTCAAGAGAGGCGAAAGCCAAAGAAACGGAGACTAAAATGTCAGAAGAAGTGAAAAACTCTGAAGTTTCTGCCTTCGACCTTGAAGCATTTGCGAAGGAAGTTGCTGAGAAAACGGCCGCTTCGATTGCAATGAAGCAAGCCGAGCAGAAAGCCGCAGAGCAAAAGGCCGCTGAAGAAGCTGCCGCTAAGGCTGAGCAAGAAACTGTTGCTCAAGAAGCCGAAGTCGAAAAGCAAAAGACCGTTGTGTCTGCTGCCGTTACTGGGGCCGAGCGCCTCATGAGCGACATTGAGAAGCGTGTTTCTGAGAAGCACGAAGATCTTTCTCGGGTCGTGAAAGAGCTTGAGAGCCAGCTCAAAGAGAAGTCTGAAGAGATCATGCACATTCGTGAGTCGAAGCGCATCTTCTCTGACCGTGGTGCAAACAACGGTGACTGGAAGAAGGCTTTTGAGGGCGACATCCTTGATGCCAAGTTCGCAGGTCTTGCCACTGGCAAGGGCTGGGATAACCCTCTCGCTCGTGGCGTGATGGAAAAAGTGAATGCTCACTCCGGTGTGCAGGTTTCCAGCGCTGACTTCGAGCAAATCGTTTCCACGAACATCGAGCGCGATATTCAGAACGAACTCGTTCTCGCACCGCTGTTCCGTGAAATCGCTATGACCTCTGCAAACATGATTATCCCGATCCTCCCGGATGCTGGGTATGCAGAGTTCGCATCGGCTCAAACCGCTTCTGGTTCCAGCCCGCACGGTAACCTCGCTACCCGTGGTGATACCTATGGTTCGCCCTATGGTGGTAACGACCTCACCGAGCGCACGCTGAGCACCAAGAAGCTCATTTCTCAGTCCTATCTCGGTAACGAGACGGAAGAAGATGCAATTCTGCCGATCCTTCCGCTGATTCGTGAGTCGATGGTTCGTTCGCACGCTCGTGCAATTGAAAATGCTATTCTCGCTGGTGACGACGCTGATGGTGCTTTTGGTACCAGCGGTGCTGCTTTCCAGGGCCTGCTCAAGCTGGCTCGCGGCGATAGCGATTACACCCAGCCCTCTGGCACGTTCGCAGCTACCGATGCTGTGACCGCTGCTGACCTTCTTGCTCTTCGCAAGAACATGGGTAAGTATGGTGTGAACCCGAACGAAGTTGTGTACATTGTGTCTCAGGACGCATACTACAACCTTCTTGAGGATGCCGAATTCCAGGATGCGAACCTGGTCGGCGATATGGCAACCAAACTGACCGGCGAAATCGGTCAGGTGTTCGGTAGCCGTGTGCTGCTCTGCGATGAGTTTGCCACGAAGGCTGCTGGCAAGTTTGGTGCCGTTGCAGTGTACCCCCGCAACTACGTGATGCCGCGTCTTCGTGGCGTGACCATTGAGTCCGATTACGAAGTTGCAAACCAGCGTCGCGTGCTGGTTGCCTCTCAGAGACTTGGCTTCACCGATCTGATCGATGGTGCTACCTCTAAGTGGGCTTGGATGTACAAGGCATCTGCATAATTTTATGCAACCGAACTGTGAGGGGGATTCGTCCCCCTCGCAATTCTTTTTGAGAGGACCATAATGGCTGATCTAATTACAGTACAAGAATATAAGGATGCAGAAGGGCTTCGTGGAGAAAAAGACGATGACCGACTGAATATTCTTGTTCCGGCTATCAGTGATCTTGTCAAAAAGTATTGCGGAACATCTTTTCTAGACTACTACACTACAGATAAAGTAGAAACTTTCACAATTCAGGATAATTATACTAGTATGATTATTGTGAGTGAAAGTCCTCTTGTTACTGTGGATACAGTCGAAGAAAGAACTACATACTCTGAAGCGTATCAAACGCTCACTACTGCTAATTATGAGTACTATGTCGATACCGCCGCGGATGCGATTTATAGAACTACTAGAAACGGTGAGTTTGCAAATTGGCCTAAAGGAGTGGGCTCTGTGCGGATTACTTATAATGCCGGTTATAGTTCTACTCCTCAAGATTTGAGACTCGCCATTTACGATTTGATTACATACTATCTGAAGGACGAGCACAAAGAGCGTCAGACCCTTGGAGGCGCACAGCTACAGAATCAATCGACCGCGGGTCTGCGGAATATCACAGACTTCCCCGACCATATTAAGCGAGTATTGGATCTGTACCGAGTAGTAATCTAATGAGTATAAATCTTGTAATGGATCAGTTGCAAGGTGTTTTGTTAGCCGAAGCTCAAGAAAATGCTAGAAGATACCAGTACAGATATATGACAAATAAAATAGCATATAATGTACCGGAACTAACAGCAGATTTTTTAAAGTTGTTTAGAGTTTCTGATATTAAAGACAAAACTCAGAAAAAACAAATTACACAATATATACGTCAAGCTATAAAAAAGAGCGTAACTAAAAATAAACTAACTGATTTAGGGAAAAAAGCTGGATATACTATCCATACTAATATTACTCAAGGAAGAAAAGCTGCTTTTCAACAATTTGCAGCTCGACAAGCAAATAAGAGAACTCAAGGCACTTCTCATGTTCTTGTTGTTACAGGCAGGGATGGTAGAGAGATAAATTTAACATATATAGCAAGCTACACTAAATATTCCGCTAGATTTGAAAAAGGTATGTCCGGAGACTTAATTACTAAAAGGATTATTAATATAGTTATTGCTCAAGTTAGACGAGAATACAGAAGAAAAAATCAAACAGAGTTAATAAAAGATATAGATTTTTCTAGAGCGCAACAATCTTTTTATAAGTTACACGGCAGACAAAATGAAGAAATTGATACTACAGTAGCACTTACTTCTGTATTAGGAGCTTTACAAAGTAAACAAGATGCTCAAGGAAATCCTATAATAGCACCAAAACAAGTAATTGACCAAATTAATGCTGCATTATTTACACAGTTTAATGTAAGAAGAACAAGATTTGTAGATTATAAAGATTTTGTAGATAATTTTGTTATTGAGCTAGAAATTGGGTACCATGACGGAACTAGAGAAGGAAAAAATAGACTGTTAGAGGCAGATTCTCCTTTGCTTTCAGCCTTTTTAGAAATGGTTAGAGATCAAATGTTACAGTATTTTAGTAATATGAATTATAAAGCTTCAGACAGTCCTAAAAAGGTACTTGAAAGTAAAGGCTCAAAAATTATTTCAGATAAAGTACTAGAAAGAGCAAGAGATTCAAAGGGTAGATTTATAAAAGTTACAGGAATAAAAGAAGCGTCTGTAAAGAATGAAAAACGTAAAGAAAATAAATCAAGAAAAGCTACTTTAATACAAGAATCTAAAAGCTCAAAAAGAACTGGAAAAACAACGGCAAAAAGTCCTCGACAAAGAGGAGCCGCTAGAACTCAGGAAAGTGCAATTAAACTTCGTGCTCTTCTTGATAGAATGCTGCCTCAAGTAGTTCAAAGCAAAATGCAACAGCCTCGACTAGTTTATAGAACAGGACGCTTTGCTCAATCAGTACGAACAGAAAATGTTGTAATTGGACCAAGAGGAGGAATACATATAGACTATACCTATATGAAATACCCATACCAAACGTTCGAACCAGGATTTGCACAAGGCAGTAAATTTAGAGATCCTAGATCTATCATTAAAGAAAGTATTCGTGAAATTGCTATCACCCTTGTTGGTGAGAAGTTTATGACAATTAGGAGAGTGTGATGGCAAATGCGTTAGCAAGAACTTATACGACACGAAGAAGAGCAATTGTACAAGCATTACGAGATTTATTTATAAATGAACTAAACGGGGCTCCGCCCTCTAGAGTAGCAGTCTCAAACGTTGATACCAAACTTACGTTCTGGGACCAAGTGACTGAATACCCTACTGTCCAAATTGGCGTAGGGCAAGAAACACGAGAGTACGACGGAGGCGGGTTCCGCTTTAGGTTTTTAAGAGTAACAATTCGGTGTTACGTTCACGATACGGATGATGTGATTGAAGCACTAGAAGCGCTACTTGAAGATGTCGAAACAGTATTAGAAGATAATGATCCTTTGACATACTATGATTCGACTGGAGCATCTCAGTCTACCGCACAAACAACTATTTTGTCGGTTGATACAGATGAGGGCGTTTTGGAACCTCTTGGTGTGGGAGAGATCACAGCGGAGATCCGATACTAGAAAATAGCTTCGGCTCTTTTCGAGAAATAGGAGAAAAAGATGGCATTTTTCTTTAGTAGAGACACTAAGGTCTTTATGAAGTGGAGCTACGATGGCACAACTGCCAACACTGCACTTTTTGAAGTACCTGTGCTGGATGGTTTTTCGTTCAGCCAAGGCACCAATAGCACAGAGGTGACTCTGAGCGAAGCTGCCGATACTAGTGGGAACTCCAAGCGTGGTCGAATCATGTTCAATGACTCTTTTGCCCCCGCAGAGTGGAGCTTCTCGACTTATATGCGTCCGACAGTGGGTGGCGGAAGCGACAGTGCTGGCACGAGTGGTGCTCACGCTGGAGCTAATGGTAACTATGCTGTTGAAGGCGCACTTTGGGCGGCTATGAGTGCCACCAACTACGATGATGCAACTTCTACAGATTTTGCAAATAACGCTGCAAGCCTTGAGCCGAATGTGTTTAACTTTGCAAATTCTAACAAAGTTACGCTTGGTGTATTTGATCTGTTCTTTGTTCTTGGTGCATCTAAGGAGTCTGGTACTACTTACACGACAGGAACGAACGGTGTTACAGTTTATAAGATTTCTGATTGTTCTGTGGGCTCTGCTTCTATTGATTTCGATATTGAAGGTATTGCTCAAATTGCATGGTCTGGACAAGGTAAAAAGATCAGTGAAGTTGCAAGTCTGAATATTGCAGCTTCGGGTGAAGCAGCACTTGCTTGTGTTACCAGTGGGATTACTTCTACGTCTAACTATGTTAGACAGAAGCTGACTCAGCTTGGGATCATCTATGACTTCAGTGAAGTTTCTGGTTCCGCTAGCGGTAACAATATGGGTGATGACACTACTTACAGTGTTACGCTTACAGGTGGAAATATCACGATTGAGAACAGCCTTACATACCTTACGCCGGAAACACTCGGAAGTGTGAACCAGCCTCTTGGGCATGTAATGGGTACTCGTACAATTAGTGGTAACTTTACCTGCTATCTGAACGATGCGTCGAATGCTTCTGCCAGCCTCTTTGAAGATCTGCATGAAGCAACTGGTGTTATCACCAACAGCTTCAACCTGCGGTTCTACATCGGAGGTCAGACAGCTAGCTCGCCTCGCGTTGAAGTGAACGTGCCTCGCGCACACCTGGAAATGCCGACTCACTCGATTGATGATGTGATTTCGATTGACGTCAACTTCCATGGTCTGCCGAGCGACATTGCTGCTTCTGATTCTACTGGAGCAGATGAAATTTCTGTAACTTACTTGGCCGATTCTACGGCATCTACAACACACGCAGCATAAGAAAACGGGCGGGCTCTCGGGTCCGCCCTACTTTCTAAAGGATTGATTTATGAGTGAAGAAGCAGTAAAGCCCCAAATCTCTTTGAAGAGTCTCTTGACTCCGAGCAAGACAGTTGAATTTGACTATCCTGGACTAGACGGTTTCAAAGTAAAGCTTTGTTATCTTTCGAGAGAAGAACTTGTTAAATTGAGAAATCGTTGTGTTTCTCAGGTCTTTAATAAAAAGACTCGTCAGTTTGAAGAAAAGATTGATGACGATAAGTTTTTGAAAGAGTACACCTCTGGCGTTATTAAAGGTTGGTCTGGTCTCAAACTTAAATTTTTGAAGCATCTTCTTCTAGTAAACGAAGTTGAAGATGAAGAATATGAACTACCTTTCAGCGAAGAGAACGTTGAGATTCTGATGAAAAACTCCGGCGACTTTGATCAGTGGGTTACAGAAATGGTAGGCGATCTAGAAAATTTTACAACACCCAAGTAGAGAAAATTATATCTCTACTTGAACGAAAGTATAAAGATAAGATTACTCTAGATCAGTATTTAAGTATTTGCGAACAAACTGGAAAAGAGCCTGATCCAGATGAGATGCCGCCTGATGATTCGGTGTTTCCAATGGAAGTTCAGCAGGCTCTTTTTCTGCACTCTCTACTTCCAGAAAAATGGGATGGAATGAGCGGCAGCTATATGGGAAGAGATTGGTCTGCGCTGTCTGTCCTGTTAGATGTGTACGAGATAGCCGACAGAAAAACTGTAGTCCTCTTCTTGAAGCAAATAGAAGCTCATCATATGGCGAGTGTCAATAAAGAGCTTAAACGTAAGCAAGATGCGGAACGCAGAAAAACTAAAACCTAATGGCTAAAAAAATTAAAGGTGGTTCTGTAGAATTTGAAGTTACTGACGGTGGTAGCCTCAAAAAACTAGAGAAAAACTCAAAGCGTGCGGGTGACGCTCTTGGAAGTGTGGCGAGAAATGCTCAAGAAGCAGATCGCCGTCTCAAGGGTACTGCCCAAATGTCTGGCAACTCTACTAAGAACTTTGCAAAGCAAGCGCAAAGTATTAGTGGAGGCCTTGTTCCTGCGTATGCAACTCTTGCTGCGCAAGTCTTTGCTGTTTCCGCAGCTTTCGAATTCCTTAAATCCGCATTTAACACAAGAAACCTCATTGAAGGCCAGAAAGCTTTCTCTGCGGCAACAGGTGTTGCCTACCGTTCTCTTACAAAAGATATTAAAGCTGCAACGCAAGGTATGCTGTCGTTTGAAGAAGCTGCACAAGCTGCGGCTATCGGTACAGCAGCCGGGCTTACTCGCGGACAGCTTACAGCAATTGGTAAGGCGGCAACGGATGTTTCTCTTGCTCTTGGAAGAGATCTAACAGATTCTTTCAACCGTTTGACACGAGGCATTACAAAAGCAGAGCCTGAACTTCTTGATGAATTAGGTATTGTTCTTCGTCTTGACCCTGCAATGAAAAATTACGCTACTAGTGTAGGAAAAGCTGTTAGTGATCTTACACAGTTTGAAAGGTCTCAGGCAATTGCAAACGAAGTTCTTGGGCAAGCTGAAACTAAGTTTGGTGCTATTCAAAAGATTATGGACCCAAGCGCTTTTGCACTCGGTCAGTTCTCTGCCGCATTTAACGACTTGATGGTAGAATTTAAAGTCGGTCTTGTAGAGTTTCTTACGCCCACTATTAAATTTCTTTCTAATAATGTTGAAGCCCTGACAGGTGCTCTTGCACTTGGTCTTGCTCCTGTTCTTCGTTCTATTCTTCCCGATTTTAAAGCAATGGGAGCACAAGCAGAACTAAGTTTGGGCAAACTACGAGCTGCAAGAGATCTTGCAACTGCTGAAGCAGGATTATTTGCTCAAAGAGCTTCTGTTGCTTCTGGTAAAGGACGAGCCGGTCTAATTAAAACTGGTCAATCTCAAGCAAAAAGTCTTGGTATTGGTTTAAAAGGGGAAGGCTCTGAGACTCTTTCTAAAAGACAACTTTCAATTTATAAGAAGCAACTTTTAGACCAAGAGCTTTTAGATAAAAAATATAATGCTAAAAAACAAGCAATGTTTCGAGAGTTTCTTATTAACCAGGAGGCTCTTCTTACAAAAGCGTATGGAAAGGAAGAAGGACTTCGTAAAAAGAATGAGTTTGAAGAAAGGGCTTCTTTAGCTCGTAGAGAAGCTGCTCATAAAGCCTTTTTTATGAGAATGACTAAAGTAGTAGGTGGTTTTGCTCGAGCGGCTAACCTTGCTTTGAGTGCTATTGGATGGTTAGGATTAGTTGCACTGATTGCTTCTGCTGGAAAAGCTACATATGACTTTTTCAACCCTCCCGACGCTGAAACTACTAAGTTAAAAGAAAGATTAGATCAAATTAAACAAACAGCACAGGATCTAACAGAAGATCTCAAAAGAATGAGGGAAGTACAGGGCGCCGGTCTTTTAGGAATGACAGGAGTTACTGAACAACGGGGCCAGGCTGCCGCCAGTGCTGATATTTTAAATACTCTTGCTAATTTTAATACTGCTATTAAAGCAGGAGACAAGCAAGGGGCATTGAATGTAGTCAAATCAGTAATGGCTCTAAATGATGTTTTAGGACAAAATATTGTTAATGAAAAAGAGCTTATTAATGCTGTTAGAAATGGAACAACAATCAGTCAGGCACAAATGCAAGCTGCTAATGGTCTTGCACAAAAATACATTATAGCTGGACAAGCAACTAAACAATTTGCTCAAGATCAACAGGCTTTAAACAATGCTTTGAGATCTGCGGTTAATGTTAGCATGCCTATGTCTAATTTAGCTACTTCTTTTTCAGGTGCAATGAATAGTCTTCGAGCGTCCATTGCCGCTGACCCACAATCTCTAGGAATAGTAAGAGAAAATATTGCTTCTTCTCAACAAAGAATTGCAAGTATGCGAAAAAATATGTTTGGAACTGGTGTGGTAGATAGAGTTCTAAATAAGAGAAGATATGATGCAATTAAAGCAGCCGGTGGACCTAGAAACGACGACGACAGAGAATTCATTTCTGGATTTAACAAAAGAATGCGTGCTCTTCAAGAAGAAATAAAAGCACAAAAATATTTACAACAAAGCGAAGAGCAACAAACTGAAGCTGCAAAAAATCGACAAAAACTTCTTGAAAATTATGAAAAAAATTACGCAGGAATTTTAAGAATTCAAGAAAAAAGTTTTAATATTGAAATGGATAAGTTAGGTCTCGAGAGAGATAGAATGGCTTTGCCTTTAAATAATGAAGTAGGAACAAAAAATGCGCGGGAAGATCTGAAAATTGATGAGCAAAAATTAAAGTTCAGAGAGGCTCAGCTCGCAAAAGAAACAGCTTTTAGAAACTTACAAATTAATAAAGATACTACAAATGAACAAGAACTTGAAAATCTGAGACAAATTTATAATCTTGCACTAGAACGGCTTAAGGTAGAAGGAGACAGATCTCTTCTTGTAGATAGACAGGTACAAAAGCAAAAACTTTTAAATAATTTAGCAGATACTGAGCTACAAACACAAAGAGCAATTTCAAGAGCAAAATTGGGACTGGCCGTAGCAAGAGGACAAGATGCTCTTACTAGAGGAGCTACAGGCACTCGAGCTGGTTTACAGCGTCTTGCTGAACAGGAGATACAGTACCAGCGACGAGAAGTAGGATTTGTTGAACAACAGCTTGCTGACAATGCAAACAGAATTCAAAAGTTAAGAGCCGAAGGCAAGGACACCGAGACAGAATATCAGAATGCTTTAGATGCTCGTATTGAACTTACGATGCGTCTTGTAGATACCCAAAATAAACTTCTACAATCTGAGCAAGCTCTTACAAGCGCAGGATTTTTTGCACAACAAGGAATAGCTCAACAAGCATTAGATACTCAAGTTAATGTTCGTAGAGGAATGGGTCTAGTTGGAGGCACTTCTCTCGGAGGAGAATATGAGCAGCAGGCATTAAAACTTTTAGCTGATTTAAATAAAACTGATGTTTCTCAACTTGATCAGTCTGATAGAGAAAAACTAAAAGCAAGTGTAAATGCCGCTGTATCTGCTAGAATTGAGCTTGGTATGATGCAGGAAACTTCGGCAGCTATTGAGAGTTCTTTTAGTGGGCTTTTTGACGCACTACTTGATGGTACAAAGTCTTTGAAGCAAGCTCTTGGTGATATGATGAAGCAGCTTCTTGCAGACCTTGCAAAAGCGTATCTAAAAGCAGCAGCTTTAAAAATGCTGCAATCAGCAGGACTTGGTATTCCTGGACTCGGTGCTCGATACGGCGGCATTATGTCTCCTTCTGGCAAATCTTTTGCTGTTGGCGGTATTGCTTCTGGTCCTCAGTCTGGTTATATGGCTACATTACATGGAAGAGAGGCAGTAATTCCTCTTGGAAATGATCGCTCTGTTCCTGTTGAGTTAAAAGGTGCAGGCGGCGGCGGGAATGTTGTGAATGTCAGTGTGAATGTTGCAGCAGATGGACAAAGCAGTGTTACTACTCAAGGTGATACTATGCAAGGACTTGGTAAGGTAATTGGACAAGCAGTGCAACAAGAACTAATGAGACAGAAGCGGCCAGGCGGTATGCTTAGCCCGTATGGAGCAGCGTAATGGCACTTGGATTTACTGACTTAACAGCTACTCGTCGCATTCCCGATAAGACGATGAACAGAAAAACTTCTCCAAAGAGATATATTGCAAATTTTGGAGACGGCTATCAGCAAAGAATTGCACAAGGTCTTAATCCTCTTGATGAGACTTACAGTGTAGC
>Ga0070750_10000467_pt1 | contig 22540 bp, 8 predicted proteins | sample VirMetDEL_Nov_24_FD_77013 | JGI IMG/M metagenome (GOLD analysis project Ga0070750, IMG submission 77013) | Aqueous microbial communities from the Delaware River and Bay under freshwater to marine salinity gradient to study organic matter... | ecosystem: Environmental > Aquatic > Marine > Coastal...
ATAACTATTAAAATATGAATTATGTGTCCATTATGTTTAGGCGGTATTTGTGAATACTGTAATAGCTAAAATATAAAAAGGGGAGGTCATTACGACTTCCCCTTTTTTGGTTACAGGAACTTTTGGGTATGGTGCCCAGTTTTTTTTGTTCCTATGGCTTTACAAGTCTTCTTTTTATTTTTATTCCGCCTGTTTTAATATTAATTTTAGATTTAATCTTTATTAAGTTTTTATTTTTTTTCTTTTTGTCTTGGCTTTTATCTTTGTCATCTACTATTTGCCATTTAGGCCAGCCAAGTAACATAGCTATTCTTTGCCATGTTTCATTATCTTCATTTAATCCACCTTCTATATTGTTTAATTTAAGTACTAGTCTATCTAATGGTATATTAAAAACTGCACTAACTACCTTAGCAAACGCTTCATAAGCTGGATTATCTAATTCAAAACCTTTATCTATCATCTCTTGTCTTCTTTTCTTTGAATCAAAAGGGTATGCGGCTTGTTTAAATTTAGATATTTTACTATGTACTGGAGGAGAAAATCTAGTTAAATCCCACATTGCGTCTACATACTCAGGTCTACTTCTATTAGATCTTTCATAAAGATTCATTAGCAAATTTTTGCCAACTGAAACTGCTTGTCCACCTATTCCTAAACCTCTAAGCAATGAGTCAACCATACCATTAGCTGTTCTGATATATTTTTTCTCGTTCTTTTCGTCATCGTCATCATCTCCAAAGCCTATAGCAAATACAGCACTTTGAAGCGCATTGAATATTAAGTTTTGTACAAAACCATAATATATAACTTTGCTAGTGTTACTCTTCCAGTCGCCTCTATTATTTGCTAAATCTTGTATAGCTCTTTTTTGTAATCTAGAATATTGCATAGGTGTATTAGCAAAAGCTAATATTAACCTACCTAAATCACTAGCTTGCTGTTGTGATATTTTACTTGGATCAGAAGACTGTTGAGATTCTTCAGAGATAGCTCTCCAATCTATTAATGCTTGTGCTTCAGCTTCAGACTCAGACATACCTTGATTTTTCATTAAATCTTTTATTCTGTTTCTATAGTAAGTAGCACCTCCAGAAGCAATAGCAAAACTATCAGCGTATTGTGTTGGTAAAAAACCTTTTTGAAGTATATAATTTATAGCAGCTTTAGCTTTGTTTTTACTAGTTGCAGCAGCATCAGCTATTTCACTTTCGTTTATATTTAGTTTTAAACCATTACGTCTATCAACTAAATAATCAGAGTTAATTAATTTAATAAAATCTTTCCAATATTGTGGCTGATTAGCAAAAGCTTGTCCGGCTTTTAAAGGATTATTAAAACTCCAGTTTACAAAGTTAATACTAGATATTGTTTGAAGTACAGCAGATCTAGTATTAAAAAACATTATAGTACCAATAGATCCGTTTATATAATCTAATATTTGATTACTTAATCTATTGCCTGAGAACATTCTATTCCTACCTGTTTTCATTCTATGTAAACTATTCTCTAAAGCTTCTCTATATTTTGTACCATATAAAGCTTCCAACTTATTTAAGTTTTCTGTAGTAAATATAGCATCAGCATTTTGTTGCCATACTTCTAAATATTTTTTACGTTTAACAGTATTTAATAAATCTATAAGATCTGTTGTTATAGTTCCAGTTTGCCAACTTTGACCTGGCTGTATGTAACCATCTCCTTTAGTTATAGCAAGTATTTGATCTGCAAACACACTTAACTTAGGATCATTTATAACAATACTAGTTAGTTCTTTTAAATCTTTTTTAGACAAACCAGGTATATCATGGCCCATTTGATCAAATAAAAATACTCTTACAGCTTGTTCATTAGTATAACCAGAGTCGTTTACTTTACGTAAATCTTTAGGTACATCAAGTTTTTTCTTTAATGTTTTAAAATCAGACATTAAATTAACTCTAGCAGCTGATAAGTTATTTGAAGCTTGAGTATAAGGATCAAACAAATGTTTTTTATACCAAGCCATTTGGGCATCTCCTTTACTTCCTTTAGACAATGTAGGATATATTAGTCCTGTAAAATCTTCAGCAGAGTAAGGTATAAAGAATTTAATTTTTCCTTTGCTTGCTCCTATAGTTCTAGCTTTAGCTGGTGAATATTCTTTATAAAACTCTACACCAGTTGTTTCTTCTAGTATTTTGTTAAAAGCCTCACTTAAATTTACAGATTTAGATATTCTAGCTTGTTGAACTTTAGATTTAACATCAATAACATCTAAAGCATCTTGAACTGCTTTAACATTTTGATAAGCATCATCTGCAAAATAAAAATCATTATAACCTTCAGCGGCTCTATCAATTATCCAATTAGCTTTTGCCTCTCCAGTAGAATTACCAAGTCCAATTATATTTTCTTTTTTAAATTCTAGACCTTCTGCTTTTAAAAACTCATATATAGCTTCTTGAGCTTGTGGAGCTCTGGCTGTTAATACAAATAAATCTTCATTACCTCTAGCATCTCTAATAGTTTTAGCAACTTCAAATAAAGGACCACGACCACCATCGGTTACTTTATTAAAATCATCAAAATCCATTTCCCAACCTTCTTGTTTTAATTGTAAACCTCTACTAGCAAACTCCTCAGCATCTAGCGTAATACTCTCTTCACCTTTAGTAGCTATTACTACATTTTTACTAGTAGCAAGAGTGTCATCAAAATCAAATACTCTAATTTTTCTTACTGGTTCATCTAATGAATTAGCTATTCTTAACGCTTCATCTATTGTAGCTGCTTTACCTATTAGTTCTGCAGTGCTCATGCTTTTGTTTATAACAACAACACCAGAGTTAGAGTTTTGATTAGCTGTAAAATCGCTAGCTTGACTCTGTGTTTCTGCTAGGTTATTTACATATTCATCTAGCAACAATTTAGCATCTTGTAATTCTGTAACTCCATATACTACTTCAGATATTAATTGGTTTTGATACTTGTAAACATCAGCAATAGACTTATATTTATTATCTACATCTAAACCAAATTCTTCAGCCATAGTTTCACCAGTATAAATGTTTCTTATAGTATTTAAATTAATACCTGAAACAGCCATACGCACTATGGCATTATTTAATATAGATATTCCTGGAGGCAGCGTAGAATCTAAACCTGCATCATCAATTAGCGAGTCATCTTTTTTAGAAAGTTTAGTTTGATAAAAACCATCTCTAATAACCGGAAATATTTTTCCTACTTTATTATTTTTTATAGCCCATAATAAACTAGCCCCAACAACAGAAGCTGGCGTGCTATGTTCTTCTCTATATAACTTAGTACTTGTAGTTTCGTTTTTATTACCAGCTTCAAAATTATCTGAAACATATTTAAATGGAGCAGCTATCTTTATTAAACCAGATGTAGCTTGATAACTTTGTACAATTATAAGTCCAGCCACATCCATTGACATACCTTTTCTAACTCCTTCTGCCAACTTATTTGTTACATGTTCTAGTATATCCATGTTGGCTTTCATTTTTTCTTGCGTCTTTGGATTTTCTAAAAATTCTTTAGTAACTTTTTCTACAGGTATTTTCTTTCCTTTTGGATCTGCATAGTCAGCAGCTTTATTATATATTCTTTGATAATTAGGATCTCTACGTCCCCAAAATAACTTATTTTTAGCAGGTACAAAATTTAAATCAGATTTTACTTCAATATTTTTATAAATTAGTTTACCATCTTTTAATGCATCTTTATTTAAGTTGGCTGTCTTTATGTATTTACCATCAGTTGTAATACCATATTTAGTAGGTCTTTTTATTCCAGCTTTTAAAGCTTCTCCTAAAGAATTATATTTTTCTTTATTATTACCATAAAAAGTTTGTCGTCCACCACTATACATAAGACCTGCATCTAAAACCGCTTTGTCTATGTAATCATTATCTACAGCTGTTTCTAACTGATCTTGATATGTTTGTCTAGTTCTATTGTTTATAGCAGCAGGATTATAACCTAAAGCTTTCGCTACTGCAGTTTTATTTAACAAGCTAGCCATTTTAACTAAAGCCTTAGTATCATCAAGGCTAAAGTCCATACGCGGATCTCGCTGTATCTTAGCACCTATCTTAGCCATGTCTCTAGCAGACTCATTAACTCTAAATACAGAAGGTATCATATCAAGGCCTAATTCAAAACCTATAGAAGTTGCTGTAGATGTTTTAACATTACCTCTAGCTCCACTACGTTTACCAGTTCTAGGATTAATAATTGGTGGAAATATCTTTTCTATTAACTGTTTATCTGTAAAGTTTTTAAATTCATAAAGATTAACTCCTTGTGCGTCTTGCTCTAAATAAACATCGTCTCTTAATCTAGCAGCATCTATATCGGCTTGCTTAGTTAATCTTTTAGGTGGCTTAGTAAACGTTCTGTCAACAGGTTTTATTTGAGACTCTAGCTTTACAAAAAATTGTATAGGCATAGCTTTTCTAAATGTAGGAGCTATAGCTTTTATCGTTTCTTCATACTTAATGCCTTTACCTAAAGCATCTGTAATTTTACCTGTTATTTTTTCTTCTAATACTTCTTTTACAAAAGGTCTAAAAGCTTTATCATCTACTTCTGGCCTAACACCTTCTCTTAATTCTATTACAGCTGTTTCTACAGCATCTTCTAACTGTTGAGTAACAAATTCAGGATTAGCTTGTTTTAATCTAGACTTAGGTAAAACTTCTTCTGCTGCATCAATGTCTCCTTCAATATCTATTCCTGTATCTTCAAAGTCTAATGATCCTCCTTCTTCTGTTTGTTGGTCTATTCTAACATTACCACCTCTAGATCCTACGTCTTTTACATATTCTTTTTTAATATCTTTTAAAGCCTCTATTGTTAAAGGCCTTTTACCTAACATGTAACCAAATAAACTTTCATTTTTACTAGGATCAAAGTTTTTAATAGCTCTTACAGCGAGATTTTCTTTAACTTTTCTTACAATATCCTCTGTAACTTCTTCTGAGTTTTTAGCTAAAGAAATAGCTTCAGATAATCTTTTATCATTTGCTATGTCTTGTTCAATTGTACCATCTAATAACCTAGTATTCTGTATTAAATTATAAGCTTGAAACGATGCTGTAGCATCATTTTGAAAATCTGTTTTATTATCAAATTTAGGGTTTCCTTTTTCATCTTGAACAATAGTGTCTAAAGCTTGTTTGATGTCCATAGACTTATCTATTGTGACATCCTCGGTTGTATCTACTACAACATCTTCTTCCTGGTTTAAATCTATTTGTTCACCTGGTTTAAGTTTACCTTTTAAATTTACTACACCTTCTTCTCTAAATCTTCTTAATCTATCAGGTATTTTATTTGTTTCTAAAGCTTTTCTGTGGTCTTTTATTAAGTTTATAAGATCATTAGTATTTCTTATTTTAACATCTTTATTAGCAAAATTACGATACATATTGGCAACATTATCTACTATATTACTAAATATGCCATCGTTCTTTAAACCTATAATTACATTATTATCAAACAAAGCATCACCAAACTGCATTATTAATTCTTCAGCTATCTGTGCTTCAGTTAATCCAGCGTTTTGATACTCTTCCATTTTCGCCTCAATAAATATTTTAGCTTTATTATCTAATTTATCTAGCTTGCTAGTAATTAAATCACTAAGTTGACCCGCTAGTTCTGGATTTTTCTTTAATGCTTCTCTAAAAAACAAATGTCTATCTTCGTGTACTAATAATCTTTCAACATTACCTTTTTGATCTATAATAATAACTCTCCTACCATCAACTTCTACAACAGCGCCACCATTTTTAATATCTTTTATAGCTTCGTCTTTTTTTTGTTGTGTTATAGGTAAATCAGCTACAGAATTATCGACTTCCTCTTGATTGTTAGCATCTATAAGATTAATTTCAGCTCCGCTTTTTTCTTGTATGATTTCAACTAAATCATCAGATCTTTTCTGCGATTGATCTTGAAGATTTTTATTTTCTTCTTTTAATTCTTTTATTTCGTCTTTTTGTTTTTGAACTAAATCAGGATCTTTACCTTCAATAGCTTGTTCAAGCTCTTGTATTTTACTTAAATTTTCATAAGCTCTTTTTTGCTCTACAGTACGCATACCTCTAGGTATTTTTTGCATTAACTCTGCTTCAGCTCTAATCAAAGCAACTTCTTTATCCGCTTCTTCTTTTGTTTCTATCTCACCTGCTTCATATTTTTCCCTTGTTCTTTTAACCTCTTGCTCTACCATTGCAGGGTCAGAAAAAACTTGATAATTAGCTGCCCATTGTATATCTGAAAGAGCATTCATCCAATTACTGTTACCTTCTTCTTTTGTAATTTGCACATAAGAAGCAACAGTAGATATAGGACCAGCAGCAGCCATTGTTAATAATGTTACGTGCTCTAGTCTTTTTAAAACATCTTGTTGAGTTTGTGGTGTTACAAATCCAGTTTCACCTGGTTTAGCTGTATATCCCTTAATAGTATTTACAAAATCTTGAGCTTTTAATTCTACTAGTTCTTGAGAATTTTCTACTATTATCTCACCAACCATACCTGTGGTTCCGCCTCCTACAACTAAAACTCCTTTTTTAACTAAATCTGATATAGCTTTATTAACGCCTTGTTTTAAAGGTCCACCGCTTTTAAAAGCAGTATTTAATATATATCTAGTTACTGCATTACCACCATTACCTATAGTGGCTTCAATACCTAGCTTTTCCATTTGAGCTATTACAAAAGATAAACCTGTAGAATACAAGTACTTCTCATTAGGAGTCATTGTTTTAAAAGCAGGATCTTGTAGCTGTCTTTCTTGCATGTTATATATCCTTGCAAACATAGGATTAGCTAATGTACTTTTACCAACAATAGCTCCAGTAGTTTCAGCAGCTAATAAAGAAGCGTCTTTAAATTTACCTGCTTTAACCAAAGCTTTAAACGCTTTTCTAGATTTACTTAAGTTTTTTAAACCACCTACAGCAGATCCGCCACCTATACCCTTCAATATTAATATATCAAATAGCATATCAACCATCACTTGTTGAGCTTCTCCAGCAAAACTTTTATTCCATTTTTTAGAAAATCTTTTATTAGTGTCTACCGTAAAATAAGTCTCTGTAATATAATCAACACTTCTGTCTAATTGTTTAATTACATTATCCATTTGTCTGTTATCTTCGCCAGTTGCTGTACCTAAAGTATTTAATACAGCTTGCCAAGTACGTCCTATAATTTTAGTAGGAAATCTATATACTAAATTAACAAAATTAGTAGACACATCATTTAAAACTTCTTTACTAACATCAATTATAGGGCTTTGTGATTTATCAAAAACACCTTTTTGTTTGTCTAATTCTAATTGTAGTTTATATTTTTCATTAGCAGTTTTAGCAACGCCATTTAACCTGCTAACCATGTCTATTCTTAATCTATTAAAATATTCTAATTTTTCAGAATCTTCTAAATATTCAAAAATAGTCTGTGATCTAATATCGTCAAATTTTTTAGTATAACTTTCTAATGTTTCATCACCCCAATTACCACCTAGGTCATCTTTACCTATAGTTATTCTTTGTCCTGATGGGCTTTCTAAAGTTATATAAGTAGTATCTTGTCCTAAGTTGTTTTCCTTTATTTTGTCTTTGACATATTTATACTCAGAAAGTTTTAAATTTTTATAATCTTCTACTTCTTTTTTTACTTCGTCTGCTTCTTTTTTATACTTTTTTAATAGTCTATTATATCTATTAGGAGAAACTAATCCTTGATCTACTCTCGCTCTTAATGCTTTTAATTTTTCAGCTTTGTTCTCTAGTTTAGTAGTGCTATTATTTATATTTCTAAAAGTATTGTTAGCTAAATTAGATCTCTCTGTTTGAATTGTTAGTACTTGATCGTATTTTTTATCTTGTATTTCAACTTGAAGATCTCTATACTTCTGATTAGCAGTATTAAAACCTCTTTGATAATCTATTATTTTATCATTAGCGTAAGCAATGCTATCATCTAGTGTTATTGTTTTGTCGTATTCTGTTTTATTTTCTTTTAAAAAAGATTTTAAACCGTCTAATGAATCAGCACCTTGTATTAAAAATTCTTTTCCATTACTAGCTATTATTTTATTGTCTTTAAATATAAAACCAAAGTTAGCAAAACTAGAATTATTAAAACCAGTTCCTGGCTTTATATCAATTTCTGCAGATGCTCCATTGCTTTCGCCTACCTCACCTTGAAATATTTCTTGAGTTAATTGATCTTCATTTAAATTATCTACAGCAGAGTCAAACATTTTATCATAATTGACCTTATAAGTAGTAGTTTCCATTATATCAGTTTCAGGATTATCTACAGTTATGTCTTCTCTACCTATACCACTGTCAGGTCTAAATAAGTCATCTACAAGCATGGACTCTGTTACACTATAACTAGAATCTGCTTGATAAGGCTTAATAATTCTACCTGGTGTAGCTTTAATTTCTACCTGCTCTAGCTCTCCTCCTTCAATAGTAGGAGTTATAAAATTAGAATAATAAACATTACCGTTAGCATCCTTAAACTTAAGCATAGACTCTTGTGATATAATATCAGGATACACTTTTGTGTCTTCTAATGTTACTAATCTTTTTGATTTACCATCTTCTATTTCTCCTGTAGCTGTAGGAGAAATACCTCCAGGTTGTTCTACTTCTAGTTCAACAGCTTCTGTTTCTTTAAAAACAGGTCTAATAGCTACTAACTCAGCATCTTCTGGTACTTCTACTCTTTCTCCATTTTCATTAGTATAAAATAAATTATCTGATAATTCTATTTCATCTTCTGTTATAGGTGTAAAATCATTGTAAAAACTATTATAAGAACTTATATTAGTATTAGAATTTATTTCTTCTTTTATTTGATTTAATAAAAGTTTTCTAGGTAGTTTAGCGTTTTTATTTTGAGGTAAATTAAAAAAATTATTTGCTAAACGTTTTGATAAATCATTTAAATTTTCATCTCCAAAATCAAACGCAAAGTCTTTATCTATTCTTCTAGGTACTTGTTTAATTGCCTTATCTAAAGCTACATCAGCTCTTCTTTTATATATAGCTTGATCTTCTTTTAACTTAACTATGTCTACTTTTGGTGGATCAGTATCTATAGCCGATAAAGGCTCTACCGATTCTAATTCCGTACTCTCTTGTGCTTGAGGTTCCGGCGTTACATCCGCACTCTCTGCAACACCCTCTGTCTTTTCCACTTCTTCAACAGGCTTATTTTCTTCGTCCCATATTTTTAGCTGTTCTATAGCTTCAGCTCTAGACATACCTTTATCTTTCAAAGACTGTATATACTTTAATCTTTCTGACATAATTATATTTTATTATCTATATTTCTGTGAATTATTGTAACCTTTTAAAGCAGCTTTGTATTCTGATTCTTTACCTTTCATATTTTTTAATCCGTCTAATCTACCTTTATATAGCTCTTGTCTAGCTTTCTTTAAGCTTTCTGGCGTTAACTTGCTTATGTCTATTTTTTCTATAAATTCTACTGTAGGTGAATTTTTTTCATAAGCTTTTTTACCATCCCAGTCAGCTCCACCGGCGATAGCGATTAAGTCAGTAGTTCCTCTACCTGAGTTAAATTTCCAGTCAACTAATTGTCTTCTTACATCTTCTGGCAACTTATCAAAATCTTCTCTTGACATGTTTAAATCTTGTAATATAGTTTTATTACCTTCGCCTACATCTTCTTGATCTGGCCCGCTACCTATAATGAATTTGTCTATAGTAGACAAAGCTTTTTCCTCAGCAGATCCTTTTTCTTTATTGTACAACTCCAATAGTTTACCACCTTTAGGGCCTGTACCACTAAACCCGTAATTAGCTACACTATTACCGCTAAAATTACCCATAGTGTTTTCAAAATTTAACATATTTCTTAGGTAATCTTTACCGTCGCCTAAATCTTCTTTTAAAACTGGATTAGCTAATTTATCTTCTCCTCCTTGAGCTTTTATTCTTTCTGACATGTAAGCAGAAGTTTCAGGTAGTTCTTCTACTTCTTCTTCTACACCAAACACTTCATCAACATCATCATCTTTTACTTTCTCTTCAACTTTTTCTGTAGTATCAACTACCGTACCATCCTTAACTTCAGGTTTTTCTTCAGGTTTTGTCATCTCCTTTTTTATAGGAGCGGCTTGACCACCTTGTCTTTGAGAAAGATCTATAATTTTAAAAGGTGTATTCTCTTCAGCAGCCTCTACGTTACCATCAAGTTGCATCATAGCATCTTTATCAAAACCTTTTAATTTTCCTAATCTTCCTCTCACATCCGTCCAAGTATTTATATCTTGTTTTATATAACCTTCTTTTTCAGAACCAGGTTGGAATATAGCATTAGCACCACCTTGTGATTCTATACTAGCTTCTAATTCTGCTAGCTTTTCATCTTCAATACCTTGTGCTTTAGCTTCTTGTATTAGTTGTGCACCTGTAATATAGTTTCCATTTAAACCATCTTGATTCATAGCATTATTAAGTAAAGATACAGTGTATGCTGTTTTATCAGGCGCATTAGTATAAGCATCTTTTACTTCTGTATAACTGTGAGTACCACCTGTTAATCCAGGTACGTTTTTAATTTCAAAACCACCAGTTTTTAATGCTTCTACTTTTTCGTCTTTTTCTATTTTCTTTTGCTTAAGCTCTTGAGCTGTAAAGTTATTTTCAGCATCTTTACCATACTTGTCTAATTGTTTTTGGTATAATAAATCTATAGCTTGCTTTTGCATTTCTTCGTTAGCTGGATCATAAACACCTTTACCACCCATTAATTGCCATTGAGACTGAGTAATAGTGCCATTACCTTTAACATATTTTTCTATGTTAGATTTTAAAGTTGCATTAGCTCTATCGTATGTTTTAGTAACTTCAGTTATCTTAACATCTTTACCCGAAGCTTTATCTTTACGATATTGCATTAGCTTTTCTCTAAATGGCTTATAGTCATTACCAGCTATATCCCAAACTCCATCCATAAATTTATTAAAGTTTTCTTCATTAGTAACGCCTACTAAATCGTTACCTCCTTCTTTATACATCTTGTATTCAGCAGCATCTAAAGTAAAATTCTCTCCAGTATCTGGATCATTATAAGTCATAGTAACACCAGTAGGTCCTGTCATTATTTTAAAACGTTCTGGATGTCTACTAAATTTAATATCATGTAACATGTGTATTTTAGTAGAAGCCAATGGATCATTACTAAGTAGCACAGCACCTGCTTTATCGTCAGCTAATCTATCTTCTCCTGTTGGATTATAAGCACCTGCGATTTCTTCTGACTCTTGATTTAATAATCCAGCCATTATTGGATACTGCTCTATCATATTTCTTAAAGCTCTTTCAGCAGCTCTATACTCTGTACTATCTTCTTGTGCTAAGCCCATTATATCTAAATAATGATTAGCATTATCTTTTAATTGGTTTTCAATAGTAACATCTTCAGTTTCCCAGTCTTCACCTCTTTCTTGATTTATGTGTTCCCAGTTATCTATTTTAACTTGGTAATCCATAACAGCTTTATCTCTCTTTTTATCAAAAGCAGCATAATCTCTATCTCTTTTTGTTGCAGCGTCTTGAGCAGCTTGTAATTTAGCTTTTTGTTTAGCGGCTAATTGAGCTTGCATTTGCTGTCCTATTTGAGCAAAGCCTTGATTAAGCTTTTCAAAAGATTTATCTATTAATTGACTTGGTTGTCTGTATGTTCCCATATTTTTTTATTTAATAATCATCAAAGTAGCTATCATAGTCTTCGTCAGACATGCCGCTTTGTCTTTTTAGTTTTCTGTAATTAGAAGGTCCTCCGGGATTTGAAAGGGGACCGATCCCCGTTACTTTTCCGGCGCTCCTATACCAGCTGTAACCAAACCACTTGCCATGCCTGTAAAAGCGCCCATGGCGTCTGATTGAAACTGCATTTGTTGAGCTCTTTTATTATCTAACTCTGCCTGTGCTCTATCAAGAGCCATTAATTCTCTATTTTCCTCTTGTTGCCAAGCGTTTTGATCTGCTTGTATAGCAGCTTGATCTAATTGCAATAGTTGTGATTGTTTAGCTTGTTCGCCTTGTGCTTTTAGCTGAGCATTGTTAGCTTCTTGCTTTTCAATACTAGCTGTAATACCTTTTTTACTGTCTGCAGCAGCTCTAGCTAAAGCAGTAGCACCACCAGCACCAAATCCTCCAGATCTCATAGCATCTAAAGTATTAGCCAAAGATTGGTCTGCTTCTTCTATTTGCATTTTAGCAGCTTCAACAGCTACAGGCAGGTTTTCGTAAGGATTAGAAACATTTTCTTTTAAAGCAAGTATATCATCTTTTGAATTCATAACTTCTTGCCTACTGTTTTCTAAGTTTTCTAATTGATCTTTTAATCCTTTTGCCTCACCTTTAGCTTTGTTAGCTTTGTGTAAAGCTACAGCGCCTGATACACCTTGAGCTACTAAACCAGCAACTACTATAGGTAATATACCTTGTTGAGGCTCATAGTTGTGATTTACTAATTCTATAATTTCTAATAACATATTTTAATTTTAATAAGATGAAACAACGTATTTAGATCCTACAGAAAACAATTGTTTCTCACCACCTACATTTGTAGTGTTGTCTGTAGACATTCTTACAGTTGAATAATAACCTTTTATACCACTCATAGAGTTTCCAAATGTAACTTCGCCAGGTGCTACTTCAGAATCGTTTACTAAATTTGCGTAGTATTTATTTTCTTTCAAGTAAAATCCAGCTCTTAAGTTCTGCCCTGTATTAGGATCTATATAAGAACCTTGGTAATAACTAAGAACTTTATTTATAGTGTCATTGGTGGTATACCAATTAGATCCAGGTTTTAAATCACCCGTAGGATCAGACAACATAAAATCTACTTGCCAGCCATTGCTGCCTTCATAGTTTATAGTTTGAAAGTTTTTGCTAACCTGAGGTTGAGAATTAAAAACAAACTCAACACTAGATTCATATCTTTCATTATAAAACAAACCTCTTGAGTTTTCAGTAACCTCATCATAATGCATGTATATATCCCCTTCGTTCATTGAGAAAAACTTATTCTGCAAGCTAAACATATCTGTAGGCATATAATTGTAGAAACTAACCCATCCTTGTACATCTTCTTCAAATGCTAAGGTAGAATAATCTACAGTAGGTGATTCCGCTGAAGGAGTAGAACTAAGTATATTTTGTTTTTGTATTGAAATAACATAATTGCTATTCCTATTGTCATAAGAACCTATTACAGCATCTTTAACATACTTAACAAAATTAACTTCAGAAATAGTATTACTTCCTGTAATTCCAAAGTCACTAAGGTTAAACCCTCTATTCATGAAGACAGTGGCTCCTTGCTCTTCACCATTCATAGCTCTAAAATTTAAAGCATATAAATCTTGAAAATATATACCATTTATAGAAAGCAACATGCCTGGTTTTAGTTCTTTTAAATCTAAATTTATAGAAGTAGAAGTGTTAGTATTTTGTAAAGTTATTTCTCGCCTTGGCAAGGGGGTTGGGCCAATAGCATTATATAAAGTCATCTTATATTCTTTAATAACCAAAGTGTCTGTTATGTTGTTTAATTTGTCTCTAAAAAAATCAACCATACCATATTTAGATATTTCTGTTAAGCCATCTCTTGATAATCTCATTACAGAGTTTCTTCTTTGATCTGTAAAATATTTTCTAAAACCAAATACTCCAAAACTTTCAGGATTAGTACTTATTCCATATTTTCCTAAGTAAGGAGTTATTTGACCAAGAACTATACCTGGAGGCAATGTTTGAGTACCACCTTCCGATGTGTAAACAATATCTTTATCTATTAATGCTTGACTTACTTTATCTTCTTGAAAAACTATTAAATTAGTATCTGAAGCATATAACTTTTGTATTGAATTATTAGCTGGATCAAGAGCTCTTGTTATAGGCGAAGCTGTTGAAAAAACGTTAGTCTTGTTTATTCCAGTTCTAGAATTATAAACACCAGAGTGTATCAAAGCGTTAAATCTTAATTCTTGATTATTACTATCTTCAACTAAATAGGCTTTAACTCCAAAGTCAACACTAACATTATTATAACCACCATCTATCCTAGCTTCTTCTACGAACCAGTTTCTTTCCCTACCAACCTCAGCATTAGGTGTAGTATTTAATAAACTACCTTCAGCAAGACCTATAGACTGCACGTTATTCCATTGAGCCAATGTGTTTCCAACACCTGACCTACCACCCCAAGGAAATATAGGTGGAATTTGGTAAATGCTGCTGTTACCTGGGTTTCTTCTAATCAAATCAGTTGCCCAAGGTAAACTAGGCCAAGTAGGTAAATAATAAGCTTCTTCAACAGCTGTATCACTAACACCTGCATTAACGTGTGTCGTAACAGTAGAGTTTCCAACTGCAGTACCAGAAGGTTGTTCTGTTAAATCACCATTTACTTTCTTTAACCAAAAAGAATTAAAGTATTTTATTTGAAAAGCGTATGCCATATTATTATTATTACTTGTTTTTTTTGTTAGTTACTCTATATAATCCAGCCTGGTAAACCATATGTACCTGATATGTCACCAATGTTTACAGCCCAAGGAGTTATCATAATAGGCAAATCCCATTCAAAGTACTGTCCACCACCGTTAGCATCTGTAGCTCTAACAGTTACAACATATCTTCCACCTGGCACTGTTAATCCATAAATTTGGCCAGACACACCTTGACTGTATAGGTATGGTTTACCACCTCCAAAAGCTGATCCACTAGCGTAGTTTGTATTGCCATTAGGCCCAATTTGTAAATAAGCTTTAGATGAGCCTGTATTAGAATTGTTAGGATCTTCAACTACAGAAAATAACATATCTGAAAAACCTGCATCATTTGGATTAGAACCAGGTCCTAGCTTGTAATATGGTGAATTAGGGTCAGTATCTATACCACCTAAATATCTTATAAAACCACCTAGATTATTTTAAACATCAGTATAGTTATCACCTTGTTTAGCACTTAAACACCCATCATAAAAAGTATTATAACCTTGAACTAAAGTTTGAACATTGGTAGCATCAGCGGGATTATTAGCATATGTAATAAAATCTTCTATGTCTGGCCAGTAATGAACTCCTTGATTATATAAAGACCCTACTGTTGGCTCTCCACCAGCAGAAGCCAGCAACTGACTGTTGTCATTGGCAAAATATATGGGATTATTAGGTAGTCCTAATGCCGCAGACACTGTGGGTTCTGATCCAAAAACTAACTCATAAGTAGCAGCAAGTCCTCCTGCTGAAGGATTCTGGTCAGTAAAGTATCTTCTAGGTACATATGTGCTAACTTGGTACATTCTAGGTATACTCCAAACCACTTGATTACCCACTCTATTACTCCAACCAGTCGGTGTAACTTCTATAGGATTAAAAGGTGGATTACTAGCGTATGAACCATACATACCGTTTGATGCATTTAGATAGAATAATCCTGTAGCGGCATTTGCTGGATTTGGAGTTGCTTGATTAAAGCTATAAGTAGAAGAGGTTACTGGACCCCAGTTAGGAGTTCCTTGATTACTAGAAAAACTGTTATAAACAGCTGGAAAATTAAAACCATATGGGGTTACTACTTGAGACGTGTTTGTTAAACTAGTATAAAGCTGTGTACTGTTTGAAGTTGAACCACCATCTACGCTTGAAGTTTCAGTCTCATATATACCTAAAGAACCAAATGCTTGCGTGCCATAATTAGGGCCACTAGTTCCGGAGTTGGAGTTCCATAAATATTGTCCATCAGCTATTGGAAGACCAACGCTACTTGATATTGAAAGAGTTTTATTAAAAATTCCACTTATTAATTGATCTCTTGTTCTTTCGTTATTAGCTGGTGGATTTGTTGCAAAGTATTCATTAGGAGCTCTATTATATAAAGTGCCAGGTACATTTATATTTATTTGAACTCCATCTGTAGTTCTTGTAACTAAAAAAGAGAAAACAAAATTATTTAAAGCAGGATTAGCGTCGAATATCCAGCCAGGGTTTGTAACAGCATTAAAACTAGCTAAACTAATATTTATTACTCCAGAGGATACATTTGTAACATTAAATAAATCACTAACATTATTTATAGCTGAACCTCCTCTTGTTATACCTGTTAATTCTAATGTTGTTATACCATCTAAAAAAGCGCCATTTACTCCAATAGCTCTAAAGTCTGATGTTATTTCTGTTCCAAAATTATCAGCTTCACTCCAAGATATTTCATTTAAATTTATACCTACAGGAATAGTATTGTCGTTAAACTTTATATTATTATTTAAATCATTTATCAAACCTGAAGTAGTAGTTTCGTAAAATAATTCTAAATCACTTCTAACAGGTTTAGTTTCAAAAACAGAAAGAGTTGGACCTTGATCTACAGCTGTACTGAAAGCCGTTGATAATTGAGAAGAAGAAACACCAAACTGTTTTTCTACTTCTACTCTAGCTATTAAAGGATTATTTTGACCTAAATAAAATTGTAAAGGAATTGTTTTATTTGCAGAGTTTATTATAGTGTCTCCAAGTTCTAGATCTTGCATAGTACCTATTTCAACAGCCGTGTCAAAACTGGTGTTAGGATCTACTTGAGTACTAGAAAAATTCCAAGTGCCACCAGTAGGATTAGTTAGAATATTTTTAACTCTAGGATATAAAGTAGCCGAAGATCTAAATTTTAACTGATCAGGACCAACTTCGTTTAAATCTCTAGGTATTTTATTTATATTGTCGTTTATTAAAACAACATGGGATGTAAATCTTTCTTGACCAACAGGGTATTTAAATTCAGGAATTGGCAACGCATTGGCAGTAGGCTGTACGCCAGTTTGCTCTGCTGGATAACCTGCTAAAGCTCCAGGTAGATAAGCATTATAATATTCTTGCTCTTGCTGTTTAACAACTATTTTATAACTAAAAAAACCTAATTCATTTTGACTAGATACTCTAGTAGTAGCAGAAACTGTTATTCCACCCGCAGTAAATTGTACACTTTCTTGAAATAGATATCCTGTACCTTGAGTAGCTATTACTATACTTGAGACGTCAATTATGTATTTACCGCTACCAGCTGGGTCTAATATAGTACTAAAATTTATAGTGCAACCAGAGCCAGTACTTCCAGCATAATATGGCACTACAGCAACATTTGTAAAGTTTTGTACAGATAAAAAATCCTGATTATCTACTATGTTTAAAATAGCTACTATAGCTCCATCAGCTAAGGTAAAAGTACCTGGATAACCGTTTAAATCTTTAGCTTCTGGTATAGGAGAATAAAAAGTAGCTTGAAGAGCATCACCTGGCCAGGTATCTCTAGATGAGCTTCCATAAGTGTTATCAGTAATTAAATTTTGCTCTACAGATTTATACCTATGGTATATAGTATCGCCTTTAGCAGTTGCATTTGTGTTTGATTTTTGTTTAGATAAAATAACATTTGAAGATCTACCATATCTATCACTCAATACAACACCAACTTGGTAAGTTCTATTTTGCTTTAAAGTGTGGTTTTGATATTCTTTTCTAATGTAATAGTCTTTATCTGTGTATGTTGATGGCTGAGTACCTGTACCATTCCATGTTGGTAGTGGGAATTTATCAGAAACAGCTATTGTATAGTCTAAATTTATTGGTGAAGAGTGTTTGTCTACAAAGTTACCATATATAACTCTGTTACCCGCAACCTCTTGAGCAAATGCTTTAATCGGAACTGCATCACTAACTCTAGTTATTTCATCTTCTGGAAGAACTCTCCATGGCTTTTTGCTTTGATAATTGTAGTTATAATACTGCTCTACAGTGCTATTAAAGTCTTCATTTTTCAATGTGTCTACAACCATTACATTACCAGAGTCCGATGTTTTTATTAGTATATCTATTTCTGTTACTTTTAAAAGATCGTTTAATTGACTAAAATTCATTAAGCTACCAGAAGTTTCAAACTTAGCTGGAGCTGGAATAAATAAATTATAATCATTAATTTTATTCTGCATGAAGTCAACAATAGTAGTTTCAAAAGCTTTAGACTCTTGACCTTGAGTACCAGCTGCTTTTACTTCTGTAGTGCCATCATCTATATTATTAACTGCTAAATCTCCTATAAAATAACCATCTTGCTCTGGAACAAAACCAATTTGAGTAAAAGGAGCCATTAAAGAATATTCCCCGTCGTCAAACTTAAACCTGTAACTAAATCTTATATACTTTCTTTTAGCATATTGAGAGTCTCCTGGCCAATTAACGTTATATAAAGGGTTTTGTCTTTGAAAATATATTATATCTTTAGTAGCTGTAGATCCAAAAAGAGCACTAGAACTAAGACCAGCTTCACTATGAAAAGTAAAAGTAGTAGTACCTGTACCCACGTTTACAGTATTTACTGTTACTTTCGAATCTATACGTGCGCTAGTTATTAAATCACCATCTCTCAGGTTAGTTGCTTGTTCTGGCTGTATATTAAAATGCTCTCCTTTAACAACAATAGAAGAAGCGCTAGGCACTGTTGATATTTGAGCAGAAGTATGTATTGGTAAATATTCACTAGTTACGTCTTTCATTCCTGAATTGTATAATGAATAGTTTAAGCTACCTTGAAACTCATTACCTGGATTTCCATTATTTGGCCTTAGCTCTAATAGACATATTGGGTTATAAGGATAGTACTTAGCTACGGATATATGATCTTCATTATTGTAGTAATTAGGATTAGCTATAGCTGTTTTTATGTTTAGTTTTCTTGGTTGATTTCTATTATCAGTCCAAAACAATAAATCTTCTATTATATTAGTACCTATGATTTTATGTGTATCAGAAAAATTTAAATAATTACCCTGAGTTAAAATGTTGTAAGTTCCATCAACAGCGTTAAAAACAGCTATAGCTGATGCTACTGTTGGCTGTATGATACCTGGCGTTCTTAAATCATTAGATAATGTGTCAGCGGAGCTATCTGTAAAGCTAGTTAAAAAAACAACAACTCTATTTTTAGACTCGTCAACACAGTGGCCAATACAAGTCATAGGTTGATACCCAGCACCATAACTAGAAATATTAAAACTAAAATCAGTTTTGTATAAGTTACCTAGTATATTTTCTAAAGAACCAACTCCTTCACCTTCTGATTTGCTTATAGTTACATTAAAAGCTTCTCTATATTCACCGTTAGGAATTAGTCTAGCGTCTAGATCTCTATTCATTCTAGACTTGATAAAAGTATTTTTAGCTTCTGCCATATTTAATGTTTAATCCATTTAGACTTACCTCTCATCACTTGAGTAAAGTCTTCCATTTTTATATTACTTAATCTTATCTTAGCATTTCTTAACTTAGCAGACCTATCTCTTTTATACCTATTTATTATATATTCTGGAACAGCAGGTCTATTACATATCATAGAGTGCATTATGTGAGTATATAAAGCATCTTCTGCTAATTTAGGTACTCTACTATCCTCAGCGTAAGCTAGTCCATCAGAGATGTACTCTAGTGTTATTAATCTACCTGATAAATTACCACTAAAAGCAAAAACGCCTCTTCTATTATCTACAGTAAACCATCCGTTTCTTTGTGAGCTTTCAGGACTTAAACCATATCTTTGACCGTAGGCACTTTTCCACCATGACCAATCATAAACATTAGCGTTAGTCATTAATTGAGAAGACACTTGACCATTTAAATTATCTTGATCAGCAGATCTCCATCTGTCATTAGTTATAGCTTGTTGAGATTCTATATTGTTTCCGTATTGATCTTGAGTTGGTATACCTTGATCATCTTGAACTAAAGGAGCTGTAGGATTAACAGTTAGTTTAGTGTTATATATTATGTGTTTAACTCCCATTTCATCTATATAAGATAGCTGAACATAGTTAACGTAGTCTTGAGGAAGTGGCAAAGATAAATTAGCAGGTATAGTTAATTCTTGTATATTAACAGATTTTAACGTGTCGTAGCTAAACTCTTGTAAACCTCTTTTAGCGTGAAATAAAACATCTGATCTTTTAGCTCTTGTCAAAACCATATCTGTACCTACAAAAGCTAACATAAAATTATTAACAATATCTTTTAATGTTGTGTATTGGTAATTTTTATAATTGTCCCATACAGATGATTCTTTTAATTTTACTGTAATCAAAGATCCTGTAGCTACAGCTTGAGCAGTTGTTACTGTAAGTACTTGAGTAGTTGTTGCAGGATCGTTGGTGTTAGATAGTGTAGTATTTAAAACATCTGATAAATTATACGGGGCTTGGCCAAATTGTAAAACGTTATCTATATATATATCGTAGTTATCTACAGATTTTTGCGTAGAACCGTTTGTCCAAATTAAAGAAGTTAAACTTGATGGCCAATTAATAGTTTGTGTTGTAGTTCCACTTCCAGCTTGAGTAAATTCACCAGTGTAATATTCTGAGTTATTTTGCTTTATTAAACCCGGTACTTCGTAATTAGTTACATTTGACATATTTTATCTTTTTTCGTTTGCTTCATTTTGAACTAGCTCTTGTTGAGCTGCTTGTATTACTTGTGGGTCTCTTATTATAATGCCAGAATATTTTAATATTTCTAATACTACTTCTGTTTGTTGAGAAACATCTATTTCAAAATTAGTACTACCAGTTGTTACCGCTGTGTTTATACTTGAAGAGCTTAAATTAAAAGTTAATTCACCAGTACCACCTAGTAGATTACCTGCTATTGTTATTGAATCTCCTACAGAAAATCCACTACCAACACTTACCACAACTATAGAATTAACAACACTACTAGAATTCGTTGTTATAGAAAAAGTAGCATTAACACCTGATCCAGTAGTAGTATAGGTACTAACACTAGTAGTAGTACTAGCCGTAGGGTTTGTAGGTTGTGTAGATATGGATGTTATATCTATAGAACTAGCTAATGGAAATGGTGAAGTTAAATTGTCATATATATACTGACCAACACTTCCTAAATTATAACCCCATCTAACATCTTTTGGTTTTCTAATATAACTAAACTTAATATCTTCATTTGAAGGATTTACAGGAGGATTAAAAGAAGTTGTTTTAGGGTAAACTTCTACAGTGTCTTTAGTTAATATACCTATTGGAAAATGTATATTTGGTTGTGTAAGTGGAGATAATATTTGTTGTTTATACTGTCTTCTATTAACTATCTCTATTTCTGGAGTTTCATTTACAGCCGCAAAATAAATAGATCCTAACCTGTAGACTTCATTATTTCCTACACTGTCTTTAGGGTAACCATAAATACCATTAGCAAAACTGGAAGATGATTTATATTCTTCAAATACCTGCATAGCATCTATCATATGGTCTACTCTACTAGCAAACTCTTCATTTGTTTTTGGCATACGTAGATACTGATTATAATCATCAAAGAACTTTTCAAATAGTTCAAGTTGAACTTGTGTAGCTACTCTGTTAAATTCATCTGGTGTTAAATATCCTCTTTGTTCTTTATTAAGTATACTTAACACTGTTCTATAAACAGTATTTACATTTATATCCATATTTATATTTTTAAAAAAAAAGGCGGCCGCATAGCCGCCTTATTTATAATCACTTGTTATTTTAGTTTTTTCTGTATAGATTTATAAACTTCAACACCTTCGTCCGTTTTAAACCATGCAGCCATTGCTGAATACGGATTCTCATCAAAAGGTACATTCATTAATTTTCTACCATTACTAGCCCAAGTAAATGATCTTTGATCACTAGCTAGACTTATTATTCTGGCTTCTACAGATTTTATTGCAAAGTTTCTTAACTCTACATTTTCATCTTGAGATAATTCTATAAACAAACTAGGGTTTTGTTTAGCAAATATTAATATATCTCTTTTTAATTCTTTAGAACTTAAATTACTAACATTAGAACCTACTTCAACTCTTAATATAGCTTCAGCTTTATCTATTTCCATATCATACGCAATATTCATTGCGGCTACCTCTAGTTCTAATATATCAAACTGATCTTCTGCTTGAACAACAGCGTCGAATTCTTTAAATATAATATTTTTATGAGGATGTTTGTCTAAAAATTCTTGAAAATTTCTTTTTTCTTTAGGAACATACAAATGACCTTTTTCAAAAACAATATGTTTTAATGTAACAGGACCTTTTTGTTCATCAACAAAAACAGATCTTTGATTACTTGCATATCTAAGTTCTCTTTCATAGCCAGCTTCTGGATCAAACCATACTAAAGGGTATCTAGAACTATGCTTGCTAGGTATTGTATGAGTTAGGGGTTCTTTACCTCCTACTAAGTAGTAATTTCTATCTTTATATTCCCAAGTGTCTTTTTTAACCTCTTGCTTGGGAGCAGGAGCTTTTTTTGTTTTTTCCATAATATAATATAATATAATAATTAAAAAAGACCCCGCCGAAGCGGGATCTTATTATTGCCTTATTTTAAGTTAAAGCTGTACTTTTCTTAATAACTACTGTTGGTACAGCATCCGCTA
>Ga0070750_10000470_pt1 | contig 22478 bp, 32 predicted proteins | sample VirMetDEL_Nov_24_FD_77013 | JGI IMG/M metagenome (GOLD analysis project Ga0070750, IMG submission 77013) | Aqueous microbial communities from the Delaware River and Bay under freshwater to marine salinity gradient to study organic matter... | ecosystem: Environmental > Aquatic > Marine >...
CCAGCAGACGGCGATAAGGTCCGCGCTTCATATGAGGTTGAGCGAGGGAATTGGGACTACATAACGTTTACGTTTTACGCTGGCGCTGGTAATTGGACTGCGCAGGTGTTTGACCTTTCGGACGGAACCAAGGGCCAGACCGCAGAGAGCGGCGGCAGTAACAACCTCGTAAGTTCAAGCATTACTGATGTGGGCGGCGGTAGGTTTGCGCTGACTGTTGAAACCGAAACAAAAAGCGATTTTGGAAACGGCCTGATCCTTAGCTTCGCTCCAGCTAAGACAGGAAACAGCTTCACCACCATTGGAACCATTGACGCTACATGGGCCGGGACCGAAACCGTTAAGGTCTATAAGGCTTGGGCAAACAGGCTTGACCTAGGCGGCATGGTAAACAACAGTGACCAGACAGCCGCAGGACTTCTAAGCTACGTCCCAACCACAGCATCAGCAGTATTCCTACCACGCCGTAACGCGCACCTCTATGACGCCAGCGTGGCGAAGTGGAACGCGCATAACTACGTTGTCCAATCCGAGGATGCTACCGCATGGACAAAATCCAGCGGTACATTGGACACAGCAGTAGCAGACCCAGACGGCGGAACGAGCGCGTTCAGTCTGACGGGAACGGCTGATAATACAGATTGCAAACTATCTATTGTTACAGCCGCTCCCACAGCAGTCCAAAAGACTTTCAAGGTCAAGGCTAAGACGTTGGGCGGTAGCGGTTGGTGCTTTGTTGGCCTCTTAAATCCCGCCACCATAGTTCACGCAGACTTAGCTAACGGTGTTCTGGGGACGATTGGGGCTAATGTCTCGAACGAAACAATCACGAGCATTGGTGGCGGCTGGTATCAGATAGAATTTGATGTTTCGGCAATTACTAATCAGTCCGCTGTTCTCGAAACTGTAGAAGCAGACGGCGCAACCATTGCCGACATAGGCGATAGCATCGCGTTTTATCAACCCCACGCCTACCGCTCCGACCTCAACGGCGTAGTGGCCAACGGCGACGATGGAACCTATGTAGCCACCACAGGCACAGAAGTTCCCGCAACCCTCAACACGGTCAGCTTCCCCAAGAAGGGCCTGCGGTGGGAGAGTTCTGCGGCGACGAACCTTATAGACTACAGCAATGAGTTTATTGCTGGCGGTTGGAGTATAGGCAATACGGACAGCCTTACGCTCACGGCGGCGTCGGCAGTTGGTGCGGACGGCGAAAGTTCACTGACTAAGATGGCAATCACCGACACCGCAAACGAATTTCACGGGCTTTACAAGAGCATTACCACAACCACATCGACTACCTATTGCACCTCTACTGATTTAAAGAACGAAGACCAAAGATATGTGACTATCCGCCACTACAGGGGCACTAGCAACTGGTCTACTCTAGTCGTTGATCTACAGACAGGCACAATCACCCAATCCTCAACGTCAGGTGGTGGTACGATTGTGTTCAGTGACATAGAGGACTTAGGCGGCGGATTATACAGGGCGCACTTTGCGTCAAGTGAAGCAGGCACGACTTTGTTTGTATCAATAGATACTTGCAGTTCAGGCACACCAACCCTTGAGGCCTCTGATGGGGCAGAAGTATACGCAGGCACGGGCGGCGAGGCGTTCTACATTGGAGCAGTCCAGACAGTTCTCGGCTCATCGCCTTCCAGTTACATCCCCACGAATGGCGCTACAGTAACCCGCGCTCTCGAAACAATCTCCATAGCCGGGGCTAAGACGCCATACAGCGCAAGCGGCAATACGGTCCAGATTAGCGGCCTGCAAACCTACGCTGACAATGGCGAGGGTTGGGGGCCGTGGACGTGGGAAAGTGACACTAACAACAGAACGTCTGTTAGTGTTCTTACAGACGCAACTCGGACGGGACTAATTGCGTGTCAGACTGTAGTCGGCAACGTTCCTCAAGCGGAACCATTTACAGCAAATAATTATTTTTCTCCGGGGTTGAATGTTCCGTTTAACATTGCGTCTGTTTTTGCCCCTAATAGGTTTAGGTGTGCCGAAGGCGGAAGCCTGTTCGGGTCAGAAGACACCAGCGGAACAATACCCGATCTTTCATCAGCCGTTTTCACGCTAGGCGCTCCTGCATTCGCTGTTTTAAACTTCTATGGGGACCAAGGCTTTAACGGCTTCCTTTCGCAAGCGATAATGTGGGGCGCTGACATTGGCGACACAGGCTTGGAGGAAGCAACAGCATGAAGCACCTAGCAATCATAGCAGCCATGTTCCTCGCAGCCTGTGGCGCAAAGGTTCAACCGGGCGAGGTAGGCGACAGCGTCTCTACAGCTGTTGCTCTAGGAAACGGAGCGGTTGAACTGAACCCGGTGATCTCATGGGCAGGTGACGCAGCACCAATCGTCAGCATCGTCGGCAAGCAGGTCGTCAAGGCGGCGCTGATCGAAAGTGGCTACGAGGCCGAGACAGTCAACAGCATCTCCGACAGCCTGTCGTGGGGAGCAACCTGCAATAATCTTGTTATCATCGGCGGCGGCACTGGTGGCCTTGGCCTAGCGGCTGGCCTGATATGCGTAGCCGTGACATGGGACGTTGACCAGTAACTCACGCGGGCGTTCCGCACATCTCACGAGGCAACTATGAAATCTCTGATTACTCTTTTGGTCTTTCTCCCTGTCGTCGCAATGGCGAGCGGCAAGCCTGCCGGTGTAGGCAACGCAGATCACGTTGACGCATGGCACGGGACGGGTGATAATCACCAAGCGAACAACGAACCGGGCGACACAGCCTCGGACCGCCACAACTTTGACGACGCCACCGCAGGAAACAGCGACAAGAACCCTCCTGCCGACGAATAACAGCCGCCACCAAGCTCCGGCTTGGTGGCAACAGACGCCAGATCATTAGGAGATAGAACATGGTCGCCACCACAAAGATCGCAGACTTCGCCGAGGGAGCGTTCGAGAAACAGCACGATCTTTCCACTGACACGATCATGATCGCCCTGTCGAATACTGCTTACGCCTCAGAGGCGTCGAACCCGACAGCTACCGGGAACGGTATCCTTGCCAACGTGACGCAGGTCACTGACACAAACTATGCCGACAGTCTTACGGTCGACAAGACCCTCGAAGGCGTCACCTCTGTCGAGGTTGGTGGTGTGTGGACATTCGACGCGAACGACTTCTCGATCTCGGCTTCTGGGGGCACCTACGCGACGTTTCAATACATATATATCTACAACACGACCTCAGTCACGCCAGACGATCAGTTGATTGTAGCGATCGACCTTGAGACGCCGATCGCCTTGACCGACGGCTCGTCGATCAACATCAATTTCAACGCCTCCGGTATTATCACCGTCACCTAAAAGGGGCGGTTATGCCTGATTGGCGAATATACTACGACACTGGCACGTATGACAGCAATCAGGGGGAGCCGCATCAGGCTCCCTCGGTCGGCTTCATTGTGGCTGTGGGGTATGATGAAGCAGGTGATCGCTTTCTAATGCAGGGCTGGTCGCACTACTGCTTCGATAAGGCCAGCAATCAATGGTGGGGCATGGACGACATGGGGGTCTTCGACAGGCTCCGGCGTAATCTGGTCTATGCGTATAAAGAGGGCCGCACGGTTACCAAGTCGGAATGGAACGCGATTATGGAACGCGCTCACAAAGACCCCGACTTTCCGTTCGGTGTTAAGAGATGACACACGTCAATCCGATCCTAAGACAAGACGCCTTCCGGGGCCGGGTAGACAGTGGCAACGAGGCAACCCCGACATGGATCGTCGCAGCCGATACAAACTGGACGCAAGCGGTGGACACCGATTTTCGCGTGCGCTTTGTTATCCAAGAAACCGCAGGAGCGTCGAACCCGTCAACGGTCACGCCTCTGGTCTTCTACTCCATAAACGGCGGAGGCTATGCGGCTGTCACAGCCTCGACGCCTATCCAATTTGGCACGTTTACCGGCGCGACTGACGACGACGCCACGACAGCGCAGCTCGGAGCCGGGACGTTTGTCACCGGGAGACTTGACGATAGCGGAGCGGTGACGACTGCCGACATTCAAGGCAGCGAAACGGAATATGAATACTGTCTGAGCATTGACAGCGCACAGGTCGCAAACAGCGACACGATCACGCTGCAAGTCTACGACAGCGCAACTCCTCTCGATCAATACGGCTCTGTGCCTTCGATCACGGTGCTGGAGGCAGACCCACCGATCGAGGCGGATATTCCGGCGACTGCTTACACGCTCACGGCTCCGGTTCCGACGTTCGACATTGTCACCGTCACCGACTTCGACATCGGCCTCACGACCTACACATTCGCGGCACCGGCACCGACATTCCGCGTCGATACTGTCACCAACTTCGACATCGGCCTCACGACCTACGCGCTCACGGCACCGGCTCCGGCGTACACCGAAGCGACCGGCTATATGATCGGCGCGACCACTTACACCCTCACGGCACCGGCTTCGATCCTGACACAAGAGCCACTCTTCAGATTGCAGACGGGTGACGTTCTTGATCTGTCGAACCCGGCGATCCCGGGAGCGTTACAGTTCTACGCCTTCCCGGCGATCGACGTCGGCCTCACAGCCTACACTCTCACGGCACCGGCTCCGTCCTTCACCGAAGCAGTGGGCTATTTAGTAGGCGCAACGACCTACACTCTCACGGCACCGGCTCCGTCCTTCACCTCGACAACCGGCTATGTGGCAGAAACCGCAGCCTATACGCTGACCGCACAGACGCCGATCCTGACACCGGAGCCGCTGTTCAAGTTGCAGACGGGTGAAGTGCTCGATCTGTCGAACCCGCTGATCCCGGGAGCGTTGCAGCTCTATTCGTCTCCACCGATAGACGCCGACATAGGTGTCACGGCCTACGCACTCACGGCACCGGCTCCGTCCTTCACAGAAGTGACTGATCTCGACATAGGCGTCACGGCCTACACAGAGACCGCTCAGACGCCAATCCTGACGCCGGAGCCGCTGTTCAAATTGCAGACGGGTGAAGTGCTCGACCTGTCAAACCCGCTGATCCCGGGAGCCTTGCAGCTCTACGCCTTCCAAGCGTCCATAGGTGTCACGGCCTACACAGAGACCGCACAGACGCCAATCCTGACACCGGAGCCATTGTTCAAGTTGCAGACGGGTGAAGTGCTCGACCTGTCAAACCCGCTGATCCCGGGCGCTTTGCAGCTTTACGCCTTCCCACCTGTCGAGGCTGACGTCGGCGTCACAGCCTACGCTCTCACGGCACCGGCTCCGACCTACACCGTAGAGCTGGACCTTAATGTAGGTGTAACTGCCTACATCCTCACGGCGTTCGCTCCGGGTATCACGACGACCTCAGAGATCAACGTCGGGTCGACCGACTACACCTTGACCGTGCTCGACCTTACCTTCGATCTGCCGAGCATAACGAGGCCGGGACAGCAGACGTCGACGTCTGGGGGCAGCGCTGCAAACTCGACAAACTCTGCCGGAAGTCGTAACAATACGGCAAGCGCTACCGGGTCAAAGAACCGCACGACAGACACGAGCACGCGAAACACGACTTCGGGCGGCACAGACACCAAGAACAGGACGGGCTGACATGGCGACGTATTATGTGAAACAGGGCAACCGATCCCCACTCATACAGTCTTCTCTGTTGCAACCAGATGGAGCAGTCGAAGACCTGACAACAGCGACAAACGTCACGCTCCGAGCACGCAAGGCGAACACGTCGACATACATAGTCGACGACCTCGCGACCATTACAGACGCGCCAAACGGCGTCGTGCAATACCAGTTTGACGCAACGCAGACCGACGACCCCGGGCTTCTCCTGATTGAGTGGGTCAAGGACGTCGGGCTCGCGTCAGAAGAGACCTACCCGAATTATAGCTACGACGCGATTTACATCGAGAGGAGCTTGTAGATGGCTCTACGCCCAAAAGCTAACCGCTACCAATACCGAGGCAACAAGCGCACAGTCGCACCGGCAAGCGAGCCGGTGAGCCTGACCGAGATACAGACGCACCTTCGGCTCTCTAACGTCTCAGGCGACGAGCTGATCTACCTCAACAACCTGATCTTCGAGACGGTCTCAGAGCTGGAGGAGACGACCGGGATCGGCTTCATCACGCAGACTTGGCAGATGACGCTCGACAACTGGCCCGGTGGTGGCGAGCAATGGTGGGACGGTATGCGTCAAGGTCACATCAGCGAGATTTACGCAGGCGGTGGCCGTGGGTGGATTACCCTCCCTCGCTACCCTTTGCAGTCGATCGACACTGTCACCGTTTACGCAGAGGACGGCACGAGCTCGGTGGTGACGATCGCCGACACCTTCGACGTTGACACTCAGCAGGTCCGAGGCCGCATGGCCTTGAAGAGTGGCGCGACATGGCCGATCGCCCTCCGCACGGTTAACGCGATCGAGATCGTGTATAGCGTCGGATATGGTGCGGGCCCGATCAACGTCCCGACGCCTCTCCGTCGAGCAATCCGGCAGATGGCCGGATATTTATACGAGCACCGAGGCGACGGCTGCGATCCCGGGGACGCACTAAACCACAGCGGAGCGAGGGCTATCTTCGACCGCTTCAGAGACGTGAGCGTCTGACATGGCTTTCCCAAACGTCTACGAGATCGCCCGAGGGAACGTCGACGGATGGTCGTCGGTCAACAAGTTCGGCTCCGCTGCCGTGCCGACAACAGCCTCGCCGGTCACAACGAGCCTAACATATCAAATGCCTCTACCTAACGCAGCCCGGACACTGCGGATCGCGGCGGGCGGTGATGCTCTGGACACGGCGCTAGGCACCGGGGCGCGGGCGGTTATTGTCGAAGGGCTGGACGCGACAGGAGAGTTCATCGCCGAAGAGATCGCAACCAACGGCACAGGAGCGTCGAGCCTGACCACGTTTTCTTTCTGGCGAGTGTTCCGGGCTTACGTCTCGACGACCGGGAACTATCCGACAGGTGTCGTCTCCTCGCAAGCTGACACGATCACGATCGAGGACGCCTCGGCTAACGTCTGGGGGGTTATACCGAAGGAGAGCAGCGTCGGGCTAGGACAGAGCCAAATCGCAGCCTACACGGTGCGCAAGGGCTTCTCGTTCTATATTGAGGATATTACATTCGCGACGAGCACGGCGGGCAAGGTCGATCTTTTTGGGATGCGCAGGCAAAACACCTTGAGCCTCACCGCTCCATTTGCACCGTTTAGGCAGTTCTTTGGGGTCACCAACTTCGAGGGCGTCAACGAGGAGCATTTCTCTGTTCCTGTCGGGCCTCTGCCAGAATACACTGACGTCGTGTTTTTTGGGCGAGCTGCCACAGGCACGCAGCCGATCTCGATCGCGTTCAACGGCGTATTGATGCGGGGCAGCGTTGCGCCGACAGTCGGGCAAGGGGTGAGCTGATGAAGTGTTGCGACATAACAGCGGGCAAGATGAGCCGCACGATTGTGATCGAGCGCAATACCCCGGTGACGGATGGCGAGGGCGGCTATACGGACGCTTGGGCAGCCGATCCATCGGGCGGCGTCTATGCGATGGTGAGGCCGATAGGCGGAGCCGAGAGCTTCATGTTCGATCGGGTCGTGCCTGCTAACCGCGTCCGGGCGGTGATCCGGTTCAGGGACGACGGCAACGGCGCTCCCTACTATTCTGCTCGCGATCGTGTGACCATGAACGGGCGCACCTACGCCATTGAGAGCGTGATCGACATCGAGGACGCGCAACGCTATATTGAGCTCATGCTCGCGGAGAATAAAGCGTCATGATGAAGATCGACTTCAAGGGGAACACGGAGCTGAAGGCTCAGTTCAAGCGGCTAAAGGGCGCATCTCCTGAGATCGTGACTGAGTTCGTCGACAAGATCGTAAGGGACACTCACAAGAACGCGACTGTCGGCATCCAGAGGGGGCCTGCGAGCGGTGCGCCTAGAGGCGACGGATCATTCGCCTCGGCTCCGGGCGAGTACCCTATGAGCGACACCGGCAAGCTGCACGCCTCGGTGCAGTTCGAGGTGCCGAGGACGTCAAACAAGCCCGAGGGCTTCGTCGGGACGAACCTCATGTATGGCAAATTCCTAGAGTTCAAGCTGCCCTATCAAGGCGGTCGACCGTGGCTGTCGAGGGCCTTCAGAGAAGCGACGAGCGGCGGGAACCGTAAGCTCGACCGCATCTTCGACAAGTATGTAAAGCGAGCCCTCTAATGGCGACGAACTTCAGATCAGTAGGGAAGACGATCGTCTTCGACGCGCTCGACGGCAACGTCTCGGGCGTGACGTTCTACGATCATGTTCCCTTCGAGCCTGAAGGCTCGCCAGATGCTAACTTTCCCTATGGCACAGTCGGAGACGCCGAGCTCGTTCCTTGGGATAATGACAGCGACCTCGGCACCGAAGTGGAGACAACCGTCCATGTTTGGAGCCGCTACAAAGGACGCAAAGAAGTAGACGCAACCCTAGACGTGATCTATGGCTTGCTACACAGGGCCTCGCTAACATCCGCGGGCTATAAGGTCGTCGACTGCCTGTTCCAATTCTCCGACAACTTCGTCGAAGGTGATGGACAAACCCGGCACGGCGTTATCAGGTTCAGGCTAACCATACAGGAGGTATAATTATGGCCGGATTTAATGGTAGAGCGCTCACTGTCGATTGGGACAGCACGACGCTCGTGGGTATCCGCACACGCGGGCTCTCAATCAGTGCCGAGGGCATTGACGTCACAACAGACGACGACACCGGGGAGCGCACTCTATTGCCGCAGCCGGGTGTTCGATCGGCAGAGATCACCGTCGCGGGCATCACGTCCGACGAGGTTCTGATCGCTGAGATGCTGGTGGGTATCGCAAGTCGCACGTTAACCGCTGCACAGGTCAATCTTCCGTCGGCGCTTGCCGTTCCCGGCACCGTCGCCTTTGATGCCTTTATCTCGGCCTTCGAGATTACCGGCGAGCACGATGGTGCAGTCGAGTTTACCGCTACAATGATGAGCGGCGGAGCGATCACCTACGTTGCCTCGGCAGCATCATAAACACACGCAGAGGAGAGAGCACTATGCGGACGTTTAACTTCGAACACGACGGCACAGACTACGAGCTCGCGGCGACATTCGCCGCGAGTATCGAGATTGCGGACAAGGTCGAAGACCCGCTCGCGATCGCACGAGAAGCGGCAATGGAGGCAGCGCTTGCGCAGGCGCGTATTCCATACAAGCCGACCTTCATGTTCACGATCCGAAACGTTCCTCAGATACTCTTCGCAGGGTTCAGGGCTGCCGGGTCAGACATGAAGCTGAAGGACGTCGAGGAGCTTGTGTTCGACATGGGCTTCATCGAGGCACGCGCAAAGGCGTCGGACTATCTGGCGCTGATCGTATCGCCACGCCCGACAGTGATTAACGAAGAGCCCGACGAGGTCGGGGAAGAGGGAAACGCACAAAGCCTCGAAGTTGGCGCGAAAACGTAAAGCACTTTTACGCGATCGCCCGAGTTTGGGGCATACAACCAAGTGAGTTCTGGAGATTGTCGCCGACTGAGTTCTTTGTAGAGTTTGATGACCAGATCGAGCGGTCTCGCAGACTGCAAGAGATGACAAAGGACAAAGACGCCTCGGCACTTGAGGACGCACAGAAGCAGGCAAGACGACTGCACAAGGCAAAGCAAGAGGCGAAGGCAACGGCATGACACAACTTGCAGCGCTACACGCTAAGATCAGCGGAGACGCCTCCGGCTTTGTTAAAGCGACCAACACAGCCGGAGCCGCTGCCGATAAGCTGACGACGAAGGTCGCAGGCGGAGGCGCTGGAGGCGTTGCCGGAGCGACCACAAGAATGTCCGGGGCGTTCACCAAGCTCTCCGGATCTAACGCTATGCGCATGTTGCCCATGCAGTTCTCTCAGGTCGCGCAGCAAGCCGCAGCCGGTGGCGGAGTTATGCGGGCCCTGACCATCCAAGCGGCTGACATTGGCCTCGCCTTCGGCACTATGGGGACGCTCATTGGTATCGCTGCCACAATCGCCATGCCCTTAATAATGAACGCATTCGCCGACGGCGCGGATGCAGCGGAAGACCTTGAGGAAGGGCTTCAGAGTATAAAAGACTTGAGCTCTTCCCTGCACTCGACCCTCGACATCCTTTCAATGTCTGCCGAAGACCTAGGGGACACGTTCGGGGCTGGAGCAGACGAAGCGAGGCGGTTCGCCATACGCCTAGCAGAGCTCCAATACCAGCAAGCCATTGTTGCCCTCGGGGAGCTGGACGTCGAGCTAGACAAGGTGGGGAAGCGCTTTGTCGACGCAGGAACAAAGTCGGGCTACCACGCAAGAGACTTGCAAGCGTACGCTAAGAGACTGGAAATCTCCAAGGACGAGGTTAAAGAGCTCGCTGTCGCTCTGAAGGCTTTACAGGAAGCCGAGGGCATAGAAGCTCAAGTCGCAGCTTCCAACGCACTCCACGCCGTCCTGAAGCGCGTAGGGGTAACCGCAGACCAGCTTGGGGAAGGTGTTCTCGACGTACAAGCGGCGCTGCAAAAAGCGGGCTTAGAAGGTTTAGAGCTTGAGCGGGTGATGGCCCTCGTCGCTAATGAGGCAGAGCGGGCAGCAAGAGCGGCGGAGGTATTCGGGAACACTATGGGTCCGGTCAACCCGGGGGCGCTTTTAGAGTGGGGCGCGGAAAGCCTGCTCCCTCCTGTCGGGGCTAGAGGGATCAAGCCGGAAAGCGGAGGAAGCGGGCAATCGAAGGAAGAGATCGAGCGTGCCAAGACCAAGGCCAAACTCGAACGGCTTCAGGACGAGTTTAAGAACGAGCTTGAGCTAGAAGATCAGCACTACGCGCAACAGCAGGTGCTATTGCAGACCGCCCTTGATGCGGAGCTGTTAAAACGGGCGGAGTACGACAGCCTAAACGAGAAGGCCAAGAAGGCGCACCTCGACAAGATGGCCTCGATCGACGCCTATGCTCATGGCTCGACCATGCAGAAAACAGACAAATTCCTCGGCGATATGGCGACCGCGCTCGGCACCGGCAACAACAAGATGCTAGAGATCAGCAAGAAGTTTGGAGCAGCGCAGGCGCTAATCTCAGCTTGGCAAGGTGCAGCCGAGGCGCTCAAGAAGCCGTGGCCGCTGAACCTCACCGCCTTCGCACAGGTGCTCGGGCAGGGTATGGCTGCGGTGGCAGCGATCAAGGGCGTGAACGCAGGCGGGACGACCTCGGGCACAGCAGACGGCGGCGGAGACGTAGCGGCTGCCGAGCCTGCGTCGATCGCACAACAGCGATCACTGACGCTGATCGGCGACCGCTTCAACAGACAGCAGGCGGTTTCGATCGCCGAGTTCATGAACGAGGGCACGGACGACGGCCTCGTGATAAGAGGGGCACGCTAATGACGATCGCATTCGAGGCGGGCTATGTTCTACCGGGCGGCGACCTGCCCCTCAATCACGCTCGCATCCTGCACGCGGGAAACCAGTTCAGGATCAAGACGGTCACCGCCTCGGCGGAGGTGGCGGACCATCCCGGCAGCGCAGCCAACATCGGCGACACGGTGGACCGGTGGCGTCCATACGCTAACGAAGCGACAAACCCGACGGACTTCTCAACAAGCTGGACAGATGCCGGAGGGACAGTCGGAGCGGACGGTCAGACCTTCACAGAAGACACGGCAAACACAACCCATAATATATTGCAGGCGTACACCTTCACGGCGGTTGAGCATGTAATGGCTTTCCGGGTGGAGCGGCAAACGATGCCAGAGGTGCGCTTAGTGGCAACGGACGGAACCACATTCTTCTCCTGTTTCTTTGATTTACGAGACGGAACAATCGGCACCGCTTCAAATTGCACCGGTAAGCTGTTTTACGAGGGTAAAGACATCTACTACCTCGCCATTTACTTTACGCCTGCGGCGGGGACGGGGAACATTCAGATCAGGGGGGCGAACGGGTCAGGGGTAGAGCCATATCTCGGCACAGGTCTCACCATAAAAGTGCTTGAGGCGATGGTTCATGTCAGTAACTCCGCGCTGCGTTACGATACGTTCACAGCGGAGCCCGGGGACGTGTTCTGTATTGCAGCGCACAACTTAGGTTCTAGGCAGGCAAACCTAGTTTTTCAGCACGATAGCAACAACGACGACACATGGACGAACCTGTCTGCTACGATCACCCCGACAGACGACAGCCCGATCATGTTTATTCATGAAGGCGTTACGTCTTCGCGGTGGAGGATACTTGTCGCCAAGGCCGGTCTCCCAGAGATAGGTGTGATGCGGATCGGCGCGGCCTTGCAGATGGAGCGGCCTTTCTATGGCGGTTTCGGGCCTACGCGCATGGCACGGCAAACCGAGGTCACCGGGAACATCAGCGGCTCGGGGGAGCTGTTAGGTCGATCCCGTCGGCGCACGATCCTGAAGTCGTCCTATTCGTGGGCAAACCTGTCTTACGATTGGGTGCGGACAAACCTCGACACACCGACCGGGCTTATTCAATCGGCGGAGATCGACCCGCTCTTCGTCGCGTGGCGGTCGAGCGTGACGCAAGACGTCGACTATGTCATGCGGGCCTCGGCGCAGCCTCCGACAAACACCGGACAGCGCGACCTGATGACCTTTAGCATGTCCGGGGAGGTTCACTCGTATGAGTAATATGGACCGCGAGCCGGTCGAGCTGATCGAGCTGATCCTTCCCCGGTGCATTAACACCTACGGCTCTGGGCTCTGCACGGCTTCAGGTTCTGGAGACGGCAAGTGCTACAACACAAGGGCAACCTGCCAAGACGTCACGAACTACCGGGACACGCCAGACCGGCACCTCACGCCCGATCTTGTCCTCGGGGATGGAGACGCTCCAACACCGACAAGGACGGCTGATCTCTTTGCAGGGTTCGAGGTTCGGTTCGGCACGACAGCGACCGGGACGATCTGGCAACAGGGCGGCACCACAGACAGCGCATGGCTCGGCATCACAAGCGGCAATCTGGTATTCAGAGCGGGCGACGACACGATCTCCAGCGGTGCCGCGCTTGGGCGGGTCGCGGTAGACGCTACGCAGTTCGAGGGGCAGTCGATCTATCTCTACGTCGAGATCGACTTCGCCGCGTCAAGCACAACAGAGATCAATCTGTGGGCCTTCGATCCGGTGGAGCTGACGAACACCCTCCTCGGGACCGACACCTTCACGGCATCAACCGAATGGGCCGACAGTGTTGCCGGGGTCATCGGGTCGACAGCAGGGGCACCGACCGGAGAAGACGGCGGGACATGGAATGGCGGGATCACGATAGCCCGGTTCTACGACAGCACGGCAGCGCCGACGGTGATGCTCGACGAGTACAATCAAAGCCTTTGGATCGGTCGCGGTGACAAGGGCGAGCCGATAGACGAGCAATACATTCTCCCTTGCTTGTCCGACATTGGCTCGGTCGGGACACGGATCAACCTTGCCGGATCAGACGACAACTACGAACCGCTCGGTCGGAGATCGTGGCTTAGTTTTCAGTGCGCAGACTTTGCGCACTCCGACATCACGCAAGACCCCTATCTCACAGACCGGGAGAGCGACCCGCGCACGAAGTCGACGTTCTGGCGAAAGTGGCTGCAACGGCAAAAGTTCGGCAAGGTCGGCGCACTCGTTCGGGTGTATGACGGATACGCCGACCAGATGATCGCCGACTACTCAACCCGCACCTACATTCTCGACAAGGTCAACTTCAACGCCGACGGCGCGTCGTTCTCCTGCCGGGACGTGTTGACGCGCACCGAGTTCCTCAAGGCGCAAGTTCCTGTCCCGAGCTCCGGCATCCTTCTCCTTGATCTGACGGACGTCGCAACGGCTTTTTCTCTGGTCGGAGACGTAACCGAGGACTATCCGGCAAGCGGCACCGTGAGGATCAACGACGAGATCATCACCTACTCGGCTCGGGCTGTCTCAGGGAACGACACAGACTTCACAGTCGCAGCCGGGGGAAGAGGCACAGACGGATCGACAGCCGACGAGCACGAGAGCGGCGACCTTGTGCAGCTCTGCCGACGCTACACAGACGCCACAGTCTCCGAGGTCTTGACCGAGTTCCTGTGCGATGACGCGAAGATCGAAGGGCAGCTCGTAAACCTTGCCGGGATCGAGAGCGAGGACGCGGCCTATCTCAACGCCTACCAGTTAACGACGCTCCTCACGGAGCCTTTTGCGGTCAGTGATCTGATCGGACGCATGTCGCAGGAGTGCGGTTTCTACATTTGGTGGGACGAGCGAACGCAGAGAATTGAGCTGCAAGCGATCAGGGCTGTCGGGTTCAACGAGCTGGACACGCTATGGACGCACGAAGACAACATCGTCGCGGATAGCTTCAAGGTCATGGAACGGCCAAAGCAGCGGCTGAACATCATCAACTTCTACTACAACCCGATTGATTGGTCGGGCGAGCTACAGAAGGCGACGAACTTCACCAACGGCTTGAAGGTGGTCAACGGAACGACCAGCTTGCCGGAGCAGTACGGCAACCTCTTACAGACGAGAGACATCTTTTCGATCTTCCTCACGACCGAAGCAGAGGCGAACCAAACGTCGTCAAGGCTGGCGATCAGATACGCAGACGTGCCTCAAGAGTGCGAGGTCTATGTCGACGCCAAAGACAGAGCGACGTGGGTCGGCGACATCGTGCAAATATCAACGCCCATGATCGTCAACAGCAACGGCGACCGGGTCGTGAGGCGGTGGCTGGTGATCGAGGCCGAGGAAGTAGACCCCGGCCACTTGGCTCGCTATGTTTGCACCGACATCACGCTCGACGGCTCGATCTACCTAATCACAGAGAACGGCATCGGGAACTACACGGCAGCGCTACTCGCAGAGGGCAACGCCTTTATCACAGATGCGTTTGGGCTTAACTCAGACGGAACAGCGGGGGCGACGATAGCATAAAATGGCCGTAGCATGGACAGACATCACGAACGGGCAGGTCGCAGCGGGCGCACCTGTAACAACGGCGCTCATGACCGCCTTGAGGGACAACCCCGAAGGGATAGCACAGCGAGCCTCTGGCGCTCCTAAAATCTTTGGCGTCCCCTACGACGTTCAAGAGTTCACGGCGTCCGGTACATGGACGAAACCGAGCAACGCCGAGACAGGCGACCGGGCGATCGTTTACGCCGTCGGCGGCGGCGGGGGTGGCGGCAGTGGCAACACCAACAAATCAGGGGCCGGAGGCGGTGGCGGTATGCGCTACGAGTTCGACGACATAGACGACCTCGCGTCAACCGAGACAATCACCATTGGATCAGGTGGTAGTGCAAACAATGATGGGGGCGATACCACTTTTAGCGGTACAGCCTCGACGCGGGTACGTGGCTTCGGCGGGAACAGGGGAACGGCAGCCAGCGCTGCGGTCGCTATAGCCGGGGGGAGTGGCGGGGCAGTAGGTGCCCCTTTATTGATAAGTACCTCCAACCCAACGTCTAGGGAACTACAGGACAGCGGCGGCTTGAATGGTGGGTACGGGGGAGGAGTTAGTAACACTCAAGTTGGGCAACCCGGCACAGAATCTGTCTACGGCGGCGGAGGGGGAGGCGCAGAAGGGATCGCAGGCTCCCGGTGGCCCGGTGGCCCATCAGGCTTTGCTGGAGCCGGTGGCGACGGTGAAGGCACAGCTACAGGCTACTTTCCCGGCGGAGGTGGCGGCGGAAATGGCGGCACCGGCGGAGCTGGCAGGGTCACAGTTTACTGCTACCGGAGGGATACCTAATGGCTATTGAGACACCACGCTTCGAGAGGGGCGTCCTTGTCGACTTCGAGGGCTACTTCATTGCGGCCTATCAATGGCTGGAGGGAACACCTGCCCCTGTGTTTAACAAGCCGCAGAAGGGCAGCCCCCTCACACCTGAGCAGATCGTCACCTTTCTGCGTACACCCGAGGCCCTAGCGGTGCCCTCGAACAAGGCCAGATGGAACGGCATCGGATGGGACTTGCCAGATATTCCGCTTTGGGTGGTCAATGATCGGGGGGCGATCACAAGCAAAAACAAGTATTGGCTCGACCGCCTTCCCCCATTGCCAGAGGGCCGGAGCTACGTTGATGTGGCTCCTCCGGTGGACATAGCACGGCGGCCAATATGGGACGGCAGCGCATGGGTTTTCCCGACACGGGTCGCGCTCGTCACCCCTGAAGGTGTGGTCGATAACGTAGTGCTTGAGAACCCTAGAGCAGACCAGCCAAACGTCGAGACGCCTCCCGGATGGGAGCGCTTCGACGATCTGCCAAACGGGAACCCCTTCCCAACACTGCCAGACGGCTCGGAGATCGGTCCGGGGGCTATTCGCGGACCCGGCGGAGATTGGGAGAGACCGGGACCGCCTGTCGATCCGGGCCCTCCTGAATGACGCGACCGCTAACAGATGAAGAGGTGGAGATGATCCGCCGAGTGCTTGAGCAAGAAGCGCGGCGGGCGTGGCTGGCGGGGTCTATTCGGGCATCGGCGTCTTGGGTTGTCATAACCTTGGGGGCGATCGCCATTGGCTACGAAAGCGTGGTCAAGGCGCTGCGTGCGCTGGTAGGTGGTCAATGATTGATTTTGTGCGCAAGTTCGACGACTTTGCCTTCCACCTAGCGGCGGCATTCGTGATCCTGATTGGGTCCACCTTCCTGTATTCGCTCGTTGAAGGCTACGTTGATCCGGTCATGGCACCGCTGGAAATTAGTAACATTCGCCGAGGACCGTCCGAGTTTGACGTTACTTTCGACGGGAAGGCGGTGAAGCTGCGGGGAGATTGCGAGTGGATTGAAAGCCGTTGGTACATCGGGCAGCGTTGGGAGCGTAGCCAACGGACGAAGTGGAACTTTACAAGCAGGCCGCAAATCCGCAAGGGCGGTTTGCTTGTCTGGAAGGACCAGATCGCGGCAATGTCACCGCAAGAACTTGTGCAGAACTCGCACGTTTCGACGGTGCACGATTGCCCTTGGAGAATTTGGCATGTGGTCACGCCTTTTTATGACAGTGATCCAGATGCAGAGATGCCGCAGCTTGGGCCTCCTGTCGTCGACAGGCTGGAGCGAGAGCTTCGATCACTGCGAAAAGAAGTGGAGGCTCTAAAGTGAACGATTACACAAAATATCTTCCCTTGATGCTGATCGCGGCGGGTCTGGTTGCCTCTGGCACTACTGCGCAAGTGCAGATCGGGAACCACGGTGACACGCTTTTAGACTTGAGCGAGAGTATCGACGAGGCCGAAGAGGACGTCGAGCAAATTCAGCGGTTGCTGATCGAGCGTCAAGGGGCTCAACGTCTGGACATTCTGAGGATTGAAACAGAACAGCGGTCCCAAGGGGAGAGCCTCGACCAGATATTGCGTCTTCTACAGCAGCAAACCGGGAACTAGGGACATGGCTCACAGCAACTTCGGGCCGGTGCTCGAACAGATATACAAGCACGAGGGCGGCTTCGTTAACCATCCCAGAGACCCGGGAGGGGCGACGAACCTCGGGATAACCAAGCGCACGCTTGAGGCTCACCTCGGGCGCACGGTGTCGATCGACGAGGTGCGCAACCTCGACCGGGCTGTCGCCGACGAGATTTACAAGAAGAGCTACTGGGCAGCGGTGCAGGGCGATCAGCTTCCATATGGTTTTGACTTGGTCGCGATGGACGGCGGCGTGAACAGCGGGCCGAGCCGGGGCGCGAAGTGGCTACAAAGGGGCGTCGGGGTTCGAGCCGACGGCAAGATCGGAGGCCAGACGATCGAGGCTGCCCGAGCTGCCGACAGCACAGGCATCGAGCTCGCGTGTGGCGCTCGCATGGGCTTCCTTAGAGGTCTTCGGCACTGGGACGCCTTCGGGCGCGGGTGGAGCCGCAGGGTCGCCTCTGTGGAGGCGGTGGGGGTGCGCATGTGGCTCGGGGCATATAGCACCACAGCGAGCACGAAAGACGCTCTAAGGGACGCAGCCAACCGGGCACCGACACAAGCACAGGACGAGAGGCGCTCAGGCGCTACACAGGCAAGCACGACCGGGGTCGGTGGTGCGGGCGGGGTAACGGTGGCAGACATGCCACTCGCGGCGATCGTGGGCGTGCTCTCCGTCCTCACGATCGTCGCTGCCCTTTTATACATCCGGGCCGAACGTCGTGCCCGGTATCACGAGGACCGGCGAGAAGCCTACGCCTCACAACTGGAGGCCGTCACATGATGAAAGGCTATAGAACAGTCGCATTCAACTTGGTGAGCGCTATCGTCCCGCTGATCTCAATCACAGAATGGCGCGAGGTTATCCCAGACACCTATCTGCCGTGGTGGTTGCTGTTCATTGCGTTGGGTAACGTCTACCTTCGGACAATCACCACGACGCCGATCGGGCGCAAGTGTTAGCCTTTATCGCCAAGTTCCTTGGCGGCGGTGTGATCGACCGCGTCCTCGATACCGTCGACAAGCGGATCGAGACAGACCAGAACCGGGACAAGATCAAAGGCGACCTCCTGATCGCTCACACGGCGCACAGGGGCGATTGGATGCGCTCGGGTGGCTTCGTGTTGATGCTCCTCTTCTCGGTGCCTCTGGCGACATGGTTCGGGGCCGTGGTGATCTACTCAATCCTCTGGTGCGCAGATTGCGCCTACCCGCAAGGCTGGACGATCGCCGCGCTACCGGCTCCGCTCGATCAGTGGGCCGGTGGGATCATCGTCTCAATCTTCGGCGTTGTCGGGCTCGACCGCTTCAGCAGATAAAAAGAGACCCGGCACAAAGGCCGGGTCAAGGTGCGCTCCGAGACGACATATAAACTCGGCAGCGTAGGCAGTGAGAGTAGAGCTCGCAGTAGAGACTAGCGTCGGCTATTCGTCAAGCACGGCGGCACCGGCTTTGATCGCAGACAAACCGCACACCATTGTCACGAAGAGCGTCTGAGCTGCGAACGGTGTCAGATCGAGGACGGTGTGCTGTCCCGGTTCGATCTTCGTCAGCGTGTGCGCGAGCTCCTCCATCAGCTCAAATTCCTCTGAGTTCATCGTCACCGGGCCAGCCGTGAGATCACTCAGTCGCATTTTGCTCGACCATCTCCCGGGCCAGCTCCTTGAGCTCGGCCTTCTTGTCCTTCGGAACATACATACAGACGCGAGTGAGACCCTTCTCCTTTTGTCGGAGATCATAAGCTCGCTGTATCTCAACTTGTGGCTTGACCATCTGGTCGACCCTCCTTCTTTGCGTCGATCACCATGCACGCCGTTCTAGCATACCCGGCGACATCTATCCAACTGTCGACGTGATCGGGTGTCTCGATCAGTCGGCAGAGCTTGACGGCGATCATCTCCATCGCGTGCCGAATGGCAGGATCAGGGCAGTCGGACAGGATCGCCTTGATCGCCGCGACACGAGAGAAGTCGACGAACGGGTGACCGTAGATTGCGCCACGCTTTTGCGTGATGTCACCGGCGTCGTCGAAGGCTGCGGTCGCCGACCCCTTGTTAGGTGTTCTCACGAAGTTCGGCTTGTCTGTCATGACTTGATCTCCCTGAGTGCTTCAATGATGGCGATCCTCAGCGTCTTGAGGCTGCCGTCTCGCTTGTGTTCGAGCTCGACGAGCGCGTCGTGCAGGTCGTGCGGGCGGCTCAGAGCGACGTCAAGCCGCTCTGCCAGTAGCTCCGCGATCATCTGCTCAACTTCACGGCGGCGATCAGGACGCCGATCGGTCCCAATAGGAAGCCGAGCAAGGCAGCCATGCCTCTGTTTTCGTCGCTTGCCAAAGCCATAGCAAGACCTGCACAGATTAGCCAAATAATGATAAACAGTTCCATAGTGGTCTCTCCTTAGTTGATGAAGTTCTGAGCGATGATGACGCCCAGAGCGAGGCCGAGGGCGAAGTAGCTCGCGGCTAGGATTAAGGCGGTGGTTTTGGTCATGGTGGTCTCCCTTACTTCTTGGCGCACTCGGGGCCGATCCCCGAGCTGATGCTCTCTGGTGTCGTGAGCTTACGGCCACAACGGCAGCACTTGCCCTCGTGGTAGACAATGGCGTCGGCTGGCATATCGCCCCAATAGGCCGCGTCGAGGACGTAGGCGAACCCCTTGAACCGGACGTCGGTCGGCTTGCCCTTCTTGCCTGCGAGAAGCAGGCTCTGGCCTCGTTGGCTCGACCCGTAGGGCCGCTTGATGAACCCGAGATATTCGAAGTCGCTCGTGTTATCGGGGCCGGTCATGGCCGACAGAAAGAACATGGTCTCGCTGTCCTTGGCCTTCGCGACTTTGTAGGTGTAGCGCTTGCCGGTGCGACCAGAGACGAGCGTGATGGTAGCGTTCCCGGCGAATATGAAGTCGAGGAATTGGTCGCTCGTGACGAGCTGGCCTGCGTTCTGCACTGTTGCTTCGGTCATGTCAGTCTCTCCCGGTGGGTGTGGTGGGGCCGAAGCCCCTAGATCAGTCTGTTTCCCAGTCTGTGATGCGCTCATCTGCATAATCTTCAATCTCAGCAGCCTTGGCGCGATACTTGGCGAGGTATGCGTTGTGATGCTCACAGTATTGGGCGTTGGGGCCAGCTTCTGCGGTGTATTCGTCCAGATGCTGCAAAATGTCGTTGATCTCGTTGATGTACGAGGTGTTGCCCATTTTCGCCATGCGGGTCGCTTGTGGGTAGGTTGTCATGTCAGTCTCTCCGATTGGTTGGCGAGGGGTTCTTCCCCCTCACTCAGTAGATAAGCGCTTATCTTAGGGAGTTCAAGACCTACCCGTCACTTTTCTTTTGGTTCATCCGTCTGACCGCGTGGTAGTTCGTCCAGTATTGGCTGGCCTTGCGCCTCCTGTCCTCCGTCTGGTGCTTTGTCTCCCGGCTGCCGAGCGGCTCGGTGCCCCACGATCGGCGCTTGCTCTCTACCTTTCCGCTGAGAGGCTTCAGGAGCTCCTCTAACGGCACCTCGTCGTCGTCGTGCTTTGTCATACTTCCCGATCCTCAAGGTTGCCCCAATCGCGCCCTGCTCCACCCTCGACCAGTTTGTCGATCGGTGCGCCGGGGAATATGTCGAGATAGCCGTCGACCATGTCTTGCTTCATCAGCCGCAGAGCTCCATCGGCGTCCTTCGTCCGAGCCTCGTCGATCAGGGCGTCGTGAATAGTCGCCGACATTCTCGTGCCGAGCTGTCGACCTGCCTGTGCCTCACGGTCGAGAGTGGCGTGGTGCCTGATGATCGCCCGGGCCATGATCGCCAGAGCTGCACGCTGCACCGGGTAGTTTGCACATTTAGGGAGCTCGACCTTCTTGCCCATGTAGATCGTCCCACCGTCTGCCATTGGCAGGAAGTTCCCCGAGCGCTCGGCGATCGCCTCCATTTGATGACGCAGGGCGAACGCCTTCGGGTAGCGGGTCGACCATCGCTCAATCATCTCCCGGGCCTCGTTGACCGGCGACCGCATGGTCGAGGCGAGCCCGGTCGGTCCCGAGCCGTAGATGATCCCGAACGATATGCCCTTCGCAGCCGATCGGAGCTCGTAATCCTCGGGGATCGTCTTGTCGATCTGACGACCGGCGCGAAGCGAGGCGACCTCCCCGTGCACGTCCCCGGTGATGCAGTCATGCAGAAGAGTATCGTCCTCGGTCAGCAGGGCGAGAACGCGAAGCTCGATCCCGGAATAGTCGAGGCTAACGAGGAGCTTGCCGGGTGGCGCTATGAAAGACTGTCGCACGCTGGTGAACTCACCGAGGAGCTCCCTGTCTCTGGGAAGCTGTTGAGCGTTGGGGCGGCTCGATGAGAACCGTCCGGTCACGGCGCGGGCGATATTATAGGAGGGCCTGATCCTGCCGTCGTCGCTGTTCTCTGCGAGGTCGATCAGCTTCTTTCCGAAGTTCCGCAAATACTGGTTGATCGTGATCCGCTCGGCGATCGTGATCCACAGGTCGCCGAACATTGGGGCGTCGTTCTCATAGGCAACGACGGACATGGACTTGAGGGCGTCGGTGGTAAACTGGAGCTTGCCGGTCTTCTCTGTCCTCGGCCACAGGGCAAGCCAATCAGCGGGCAGGATACGACCGAAGAAGTCGGACAGTTGGGCTCCGCTGTTCAGGTTCGCGACATTGTCCTCGGTTAACACTGCCCTGATCTGCTCCTCGTACACCGCGAGTTTGCTTTCCCAGATCGAGATAAGCTCGGCGTGGCGCTTCTTATCGAGTAGGAGGCCGGTGCGCTGCATCTCGACCACAGGAGGCACGAGGTCGTCGAACATGGCCTGAGCGTCCCGCACAGAGGCCGGTGCCTTGTCGAGCTCGGCTTGCCAGTAAAGCCATAGCTGCCACGTCACGAGGGCGTCGTCGGCGGCATACTTTAGTTGTTCCTCGGACAGCTCCGGCGCTGCCCAGTTCGAGAGCTGCTGATCTTTGGGGAGCTCGATCTTCATGTCGGTCTTGAGCATCCCGGCGAGCCCGAACTTATCGCCTCCCATTCGAGCGCGTCTGGCGTGAGCGACGTCGATCACCTTCACCTGCGGCTCGTCGCAGTATTCAAACCATTGATACTCAAACCCGGC